>JADMIO010548796.1_pt1 | contig 122674 bp, 77 predicted proteins | sample 8958161 | NCBI WGS metagenome assembly JADMIO01 (sample SAMN16585339, study PRJNA669376) | soil metagenome | isolation source: Crop rotation soil | place: USA: Cullars Rotation, Alabama | collected 2011 | reverse complement strand
GCCGCGACTTCAAGTCACGTGAATTCCAAGCTTCGGATCCCACTGTGCTGGAAAGCGAATTCGCAACATATTCTCCTTCCCAGGTTTCGATATAGCAGAAGCCCACCCATTTGCCATCGTCTGTGAGCGCAATTACTGCTTTGCCTTCATTTATCTTTTCTGCAATGTATTCAGGAGAACGTTTTGCAATGCCTGTGCCGCGCGCCTTCGCAGATAGTTCCATTTCATCTGTAATATTTATCGCGTATTTAGCATCGTCAGGTGTGGCTACTTTTATTATGATATTTTTTTCCACGAGGTAAAGTATTTTTTTATAACGGATGACCAGCCCAATTTGAGGTTATAATAGATGCTCCACTGATAGGGGCTCTGGTTAGAAGCTCGTCCCATCAGTATCAAGGTCGGCAGGGAAGGCACGGAAAGAGATCAAAGCAAACGGCGTAAACTCCACTGGTGAGTCGCGGATAAAAAATAAAATATTTAGTATGTGTAGAAATATTCATTTTAAATTGGGTGTAAAAATATTATTTTAATGGGATATTTCTTAAAATAATTTTCAGATTTCGCCCGAAGTCCCTGTAAGAAATTTGTTAATTGAGAAAAAAGCTGGTAAACCCGGCGCCTAGTGTTAATGAAAATATAATCTCGATTCAGTCGAAAATGAACGAATTTTAATTTTTCAAAATGTTTTTTAAATATTAATTTTACTTCCCCCCTTACGATTGCGATAACAGATATGTGTAAAGTACTTGTCATAGATGATGACGCAGACATGCTGAATGTAATGCAGGCGTTGCTCACCAGCAGAGGCTTTGATGTGGAAGTAAATAATAACTTTCAAAATGGTTTTGAAAAGATCCTCCGGTTTAAACCGCAGATCATACTTCTCGACGTATTTCTTTCTGGCATTGACGGCCTCGATATATGCAGGCAGTTGAAGGGAAATCCGCTTACCAGCAATATAGCCATAATAATATTTTCGGCTTATCCGCGTATCGCCGAATCGGTTATTTATGAATACGGTGCAGATGATTTTATTGAAAAACCTTTTGAGGTGAACGATCTTGTAGAAAAACTGCATTCCGTGCTGTCGCAGCCTGCAAATTTAGGGTAGAAGGCCTTTGTTTTTTCTTAAAAAACTGCACTCTTTTTATTGCGGTGCCGCAATATTTGTTGATTGTTGTATCGCATAGTCCGCTGGCCCAGGAGATTTTTCATCAGTGGGATGCATCCTTAAAAAGTTAACCATTTTTGTTTTTTCGGGATAAATATTGCCCACCCATTCTTTCTTCCCCGTTTGGCGCAGCCAACGTACACCACCGGGCTCTCAGCAGGCATCGATCGCAGTAATGTTTCAGTTGTAAATGCGGAATCCTTGCCAAGGGTAAAATCTACTTTACTGATTTCCGATTCGGGAGTGCTGCCAAAATCCAAAGGAATACAGTATATTTTGATCCGGGTAATCCTTAATTAAAGCTGCTTTTTATTTTATCTATGAGGTTTGTTTCGAGCATTTTCTTTGCCATTGAAATCATATTTTTAAAGGCGATGGCGTGGGATATTCCGTGGCCAATTATTACCGGCTTATTCACCCCGAGTACCGGCACGCCTCCATAAATTTCAAAGTTGAAGCGGTTAAAGTGCTCGTCATTTATATTTCTCCGTTTAACCATGTCGTAGATTGATTCCGCAAATTTTAAAACAACATTTCCGGTGAATCCTTCACAAACCATCACTTCTGCTTTATCCATCAGGAGGTCGCGCCCTTCTACGTTACCGATAAAATTTATCGCTTTGTTTTGCTTTAGTAACGGATACGCTGCCTGTGTTAAAATATTCCCTTTGCCTTCTTCTTCACCTATGTTCACTAATCCTATCCGCGGAGAATCATAATTTAAGATATGCTGAGCGAACAGCGACCCAAGTACCGCAAACTGGGAGAGGTTTTCCGGCTTGCAGTCAGCATTTAATCCTACATCCACCAGCAGGCCAAGCTGCCCGTTTTCTCTTGGTAGATATGCGCCTATTGTAGGACGTAAAACGCCTTCAATTGCTTTGATGCTGAATAAGGCTCCCACCATCATAGCACCCGTGTTACCTGCGCTTATAAAGGCGTCGGCCTTACCTGTTGCAAGTAAATGAAACCCGATAGAGATGGATGATTGTTTTTTTTCTTTTAACGCTTTTGTGGGATGTTCATGCATTTCAATTACCTGTGATGCATGTTGCACCGAAATGTTATCGCCTGGTATATCATAGCTACTCAACAGGTCTTTAATAAGCGATTCTTCCCCGATCAATACCAGCTTTTCAGCCGCCACATTATCCCGAAGGTAAAGGGCAATACCTTTTATAGCTTCCAGGGGAGCAAAATCGCCTCCCATCATGTCCAATGCAATATTCATCGCGGTGTATTAATAGATAAAAGTACGAAGTATGAGACAGGACAGCCATCAGAGGTGAAGTGAAATGTAAATTCTCATGTCTGCCGGTCACGCGTCGGAGCACCGTGAACAGTAAAAAGTGAGAGATAATATGAACTTGTCATGCTTCCGTTTCACCTCTCCCCGGGATGGAGGTAAGAAATTAAAAATCCAAAACCAAGATGAAGTTAATCAATCTTTAATTTTGGATAACCAGATAATGTGACCTATGATCAGGCTTTTGAAGGCGCAATTTCACTAACTACCTTACCCTTGTACATCAGTTTACCTTCACTAACGTGTGCACGATGCCGTACATGTGTTTCACCGGAGGTACTGTCGACACTGAGGGCGGGGGCAACTGCTTTATAATGTGTTCTTCTTTTTGCACTTCTTTGCTGACTATGTCTGCGTTTTGGATTGGGCATAATGTATAAGTTGATCTTTGCTGTTAATTGATGTTGTTTTTAAATTTTTCGAGTCCTTTTGATAATGGATTGTTTTGTTCAGTATTTCCTCCCTCCATTTTCTTAAGCATATTCAGAATCTCAAGATTACATTGCGGGCCACCTATTTCACTTTCTTTACACATTCTTTGCATCGGTATGCTCAGAGAAACAAATTCGTAGATCCAGTCTGACAAATGAAGATGGCTTTCTGTTCTTGAAATATAATAAATATCCGGGTCATCTTCTGTTTCATTCATCTCATCCGGATTTTCTACCAGCTTCACTATTAAAGTGAACTCATCCCACAAATCCATTTGCAATGTATTCCCACACCTGTCGCAAACCACATCGGTTTTACCGCCTACTTCAAATTTTAACATCAGGAAAGATGTATTTTTTTCCAGCATCAATTTAACCTGGGCTTTGCAGTTCGTAAAATCCGTGACGTTATACGCCTGGAAAAACCTGTCATCTACCTCATAATGATATTCGTGAACGCCGGGCTTCAAACCTACAAAAGCAATATCAAATTCGCGTCGGTTCGCCATCACATCATTTTTAAGGCTCGCAAAGGTAATAAAATTCAATTAAAATAGTTACCCTTTCACAAAGGGTTAAATCGGCAGCATATCTTATAAATTTTTCTAATGTGAATTCTGTTTTGGCAACTTCTCTATCTTTATTGATATATGCGTTTTAACAGGGAAAGCAAAAAAAGGTACCTGCGGCTGGGATCGCTGTTGATCGTTATAATTTTGATAAGAGTCTTTGCAGAAAATTCCTTGTGGGTGGAACGGTACTATGCCAATGGTTTTTTTCCATGGTTTTCCGGTCTGTTCAGGATAATTACGGGATGGCTGCAAATCAGTATCGGCGACTTATTATATCTTTTTGCAGCCTTTTACCTGTTGTTTAAGCTAGTACGCTTTTCCGGGAAACTATTCAAAAAGCCATTTCCAGGTAAGATCCTGCTGAGGGCTATGACCAGGATATTTGTAACAGCGATATTGATTTATATCGTCTTCAATATTTTTTGGGGCCTTAATTATAACAGGAAGGGCATCAGTTACCAGCTCGGTTTGACCATAAAAGATTATGATACCGCCGATTTGATAAATATTCAGCAACTATTGCTGCAAAAGGTAAATGCGAGAAAACAGGCACTTATTTATAAGCGGGAACATTATCCGGGCAGCAAAGAATTGTTTTCCCGGGCTGGTAATTGTTACCGGCAGGCTGAGCGATTATACCCATTTTTACAGTACGCCCATAAATCGGTAAAGCCATCTCTATTTAGTTACCTCGGCAATTATCTCGGGTTTACCGGTTATTATAATCCATTTAGCGGGGAAGCTCAGGTTAACACCACTGTGCCCGCGTTCGTTTTGCCCTATACAACCTGTCACGAGATAGCCCATCAGTTAGGATATGCCAAAGAAGACGAAGCAAATTTTGTGGGCTACCTGTCGGCAACTTCATCTGACGACACCCTGTTTCATTATTCTACCTACATGGATCTTTTTTTGTATGCAAACAGGGAAGTCTTTTATTTTGATTCTGTTTTGGCCAAACAGGCCTTCAATTTATTGCTACCGGGCGTAAAAAGGGATCTTAAAGAATACAGGGATTTTCTATTGCGGTACCGGAGCCCGATCGAGCCTATAATCACCTGGGCATATGGTAAGTACCTGAATGCCAATCAACAGCCAAAGGGAATGCGAACCTACAATGAAGTGATTGCCGATCTGATAGCCTTCTACAAAAAATTCGGGAAGATATAGAATTTCCGATTTCGAGTTTCCAATTTGGCTGTACCGACATTGTGCACATAGATATGACACCTTAATTCAATAATTCAATGACAATCGAAATTGGCAAATTGACACTCGCAACCTTCCAATTGGAAATTTGCCAATTGGAAACCGGCCATTTAAATCGGCAATAGGAAAACGCTTACCGGAATTCAAAAATGATTTTTCCACATCATGCTTTCTACGGGGCGGTTCGGCTGGCCGCTATACTTGGCGGAGGTCTTTTGATTATATTTCTCCTGCACGATACCTTCTACCGGAAAATAGATTAACTGGCCTATGGGCATTCCGCTGTAGATCCTGACCGGAATTTTACAAGAAATTTCCAGTGTCCAGTTGCCGCAAAATCCCACATCGCCTTTTCCTGCTGTGGCATGAATGTCGATCCCAAGGCGGCCTGTAGAAGATTTCCCTTCCAGGAAAGGGACATGCGTGTGTGTTTCAGTATATTCTTCCGTAACACCGAGGTAAAGTTCACCAGGCAGCAAAAGATATCCTTCGGGGGGTATTTCAAAGTGGTTTACTTCGTTATGTTTTTTTGCATCCAATGTTTTGTCCTGGTAGGTAGCCAGGTACTTTCCCAGGTGAACATCATAACTGTTACTTCCCAAAAATGTGCGTCGGTAGGGCTCAATTATTATCGTTTTTTTCTTTATTTCTTCCAAAATCCGTGTGTCAGACAAGATCATATGACCCCTGTATTTTTTATAAATGCTTAATAAATCTTAATTCTGCAATCTAAATCTTAAATTGTATTGATGCCTCTGTTTTATCAACATAATATCAACGCAACTACTAAAATTGCAATTTGGCATATAACAGAGGACGAAAGTTTTTTTTTGTCGGAAGTGCCTTTACCGGGCAGTATAACACATCGGCACAAACGGCTACAGCACCTTGCTGGCAGGTACCTGTTACAGGAGTTGTTTCCTGATTTTCCCTATCATCTCATTGAAATTGCAGATACGCGGAAACCGTATTTGCTAAACGAGGAGTATCATTTTTCGATTTCGCATTCTGCCGATTATGCAGCCGTTATTATCAGCAAAAACAAGAGAGTGGGGATTGACATTGAAGCCGTGACCCCAAAGGTAGAAAGGATAAGAAATAAATTTTTACACGAACGGGAATTGAAAATTATTGCCGACTGCCCGCTTTCCATTACGGGCAGTTATTTGAAATTGCTGACGCTGCTTTGGAGTTGTAAAGAAGCGGTATTTAAGTGGGATGGCAAAGGAGGTATAGATTTTAAGGAAGATATAAATTTATTATCCTGCCAGGCGCATGATAGAATAATCAACTGCAATTTTTTACCGGCCAACACCCTTTTGCAAATTGAGTATAAATTTTTCGATGAGCTTTGTCTGGCATGGATCATTTAGGTTGCTAATTGCAGGTGCTGGTTACTGATTACCTCCGGTTTTTAATTATCAGTTATCAATTATCAGTTGTCAATTGAATCTGTTTCCTTATAGTGTCAGGATTCATATAACGCTCGGTGTTTTGAGGCTTATGGCTGTAGTCGGGGCCACGCCAGTTTATTGTATTCATTTTTTTCCTTACATTTTCACTCCATGCCAACAACTGGTACCCAAGGCCGTGTGCTATACAAATACTGTCGGTTTTAAACTCAAACCTGTCTAAATAGGTTGGTGAGATATTTTTTACTCCATGCCATAATAACTTAATAAAGCTATAGCTTGAAAAATCGGCCACGTGGGATAATTCATGGCCCACAGCGCCTATCTGTGCACTAAAAGGTACATTTTTAAAAAGCAACGGAGATAACATTGGTTCGGTCGTATCGCTTATGGTAATTACATAGTCCCTTATATCTTTCACCTTAAAAAGACCGGGCCATGTTGCCCTGGTTTGTAAGGGAGTATGCCGTTTTTTTATACGAAACGTAATGGGAGTATTTGTTAATTCCGGGAAGTAAGAAAGCGCTATTAATATCGGTTTCTCTATAACGGCGGGAATCTTTTTATATTTACCGTATTCTTTTTTCAATAGGGCATAAGTACTTTCAGTTATGCTATCCGGATAAAAATGTGGTCGGGAAACCTGGCTGAAAAGTGCATCCGGGCCACAACAACAGGCAAACATCAGGAGACAGGTAAGAACGCGCCTGTTTTTGATTTTCATTCTATAAAATTAAATAAAAACAGGTTCCTTCTTTAACAATCCGGGAAACGCAATCTTCGCTCTTCTTGTCATGATTGCCCCCTTTTAGGCGATAGGTCAGAAGGCTGTTGTCCAGACTTAAGAGGAGAATTCTGCGAGTCTGCCGTTCTGCGCAATGTCCGCTCTGTTGCGGTGGTTGTTTTGCCGATAGGGCAGAAGCTCAACATAGAGTGCTCATGGCTTTGTGTAATCCCCGGTTACTTCCATTTCACCATTACAAATTCTTAATATTTTGAAGTTGTCCCCCTTCTTTATCACTGTGCTGTAAAATGTGAAATCTGTTTCCTGCGGCAGCGTGATTTCTGTTGTGGTTCCTATGTTGTAGTCGAAGTAGGATCCTTTAACAAGCGCTTTGATATCCGGAGGCATTTTATTCTCAGCATATCTTTTTAGGATATAGTTCCATGAACCCGCGTTTGTATATCCAACCGTGGTTTGTATGGAATCAAGAAAAAATTGAGCAACAATACCGCCATCGTTTGCTTTGCGCCAGGTTACTTCTTTTGCGTATGAAAACCTTTTTATAAACTGTCTTACAGCCCTGATGCTAAAATTGTTCCTATACTCCGTGCCATGTGTTACCGGCATACCGGAGTTATATCCGGGCATAAGTTTACCTGCCTCTCCCGCGCTCACTCGCCGAATTGCAAGAGTAGTTTGACATGATGCATCGCAGAAGCAAAAAGTTTCACACGCGAAAATTACCGCATAAATAAAAATATTCTTTTTCATCTTTCACAAAATTTAAACAGGTTGATATTAATGACGGAATTCAATATCCTGACGGAAACAAGGCTATTTACATTCTATCGGGAAGTAACGGGATTTACACTCTTCGGTTGTAACATGCTGGCTCACTGACAATGAACAAATCAACACGATGTTTGTGTCGTGCTATTGTGTTCAATTGGGGCAGTGCTTCATACTTCTTATAACGTATAAGGCTTTTGTACTGTGCCAATACAAGGGGAATGAGAATAAAGGTCAGGCTGGCAAATATAATTTTCACTGAGACCTGCTCTATGGCGCAGCATCAACAACAGAAGCCGGACAAGGCCTTCGGAAGAACGTATTTATTTTTATGCAATCGCCAACTGGCTTAATAATTTTTCTTTTTCAACCAGTTGCCTGAGCAGAGCGAGCTGGTTTTTTGCCCTCACAAAATTGTGATCAGGATACTTCGCTTTGTAGTAGATGTCGTTATTAAAATAATCGGTAAGGAAACGGATTGCCTGCATGTAGATCATAAATTTTCCTGCGTACACAAAATATTTTTTTTCTGCGGCAGACAATTCATTTTTCATCTCGCTGCTATAGCCATCCGTTATCGCCTTAAAAAAATCATCCCTTATTTCTATTGCCGAGAAATCTTTTTCTTCTTCACTAACATCTGAAAGATACGTTCGCAGCATATCACCGACATCGCTGATAAAATAGCCGGGCATTACCGTATCAAGGTCTATCACACATATGCCCTTATCATTCTCATCAAATAAAACATTACTTATTTTAGTATCATGGTGAGTAACGCGTAATTTGAATTCCGGGCTGTATTTTATTTTTTCAAACTCCTCAACAATGAAAGAACACTGTTTAATATAGCTCACAGAGGACGCCGCCTCATTTATGCGTTCGGTATTTCCGTGCTGCAACGAATGCTCAAACTGGCGGTATCGCAGAGAAAGATTATGGAAATCAGGAATGGTTATCTTTAATTGTGCACTGTCGAAACCCGAAAGAAGCCTCGTGAACTTTCCAAATTGCTTTGATGCTTCATAGGCCTGTGCAGGCGATTGCACTACGTTTATGGTGTGCGAGTCAGGCACAAAAGGAAACATTCTAAAATACCCTTCTCCCGGAATATGTATCATTTCTTTTCCGGCCGTTGTTTTAACCGGGCCAACAAATAAATACCGTGGATGATACTCTTCGAGGTGCTTTTCTATAGTTTGTATGTTGTACTCGATATCTTCAGGCTGCTTAAAAACCGAATCGTTAATGCGTTGCAGGATGAAGTCTTTTTGCGTATTTCTTACTCGCCAGGTATGATTGATCAGGCCGCTGCCGAAAGGTGTTACTTTCACTTCATCGTGCCGCAGGCCATATTCCTGTAAAAGATGTTGAAACATATACATTACTATCAAAGGGGATAAACTGGTTAAAAATATAAAATTATTTGGTCAATAATATATGCAAACGGTTGCGGTACATTTAGCGATCAGTACCCGCTCTTTCTTAATGATTTACTTTTAATTTTTAATTCCTGATTGCTGTCTTTTTTAGACCTCACTACCAATTGCGAATCAAGGATGATCTTGAAATACGCATCCTTATTTTCACCTTCAGATTTGGCTTTATTCAATAGTTCAATCAACGTTTCCGTTGCTTTCTGACCCTGTAAATAGGGGAATTGTTCCACGGATGCCAGCGGGGGAAATGCTGTGTAATTGCTCATCGGAAGATTGGCATAGCTTACAAAGCAGATATCTTTGTTGATACGAAGTTTTTGCGCTATGGCATATTTAACCGCATCAAGGGCAACGTAATCATTAAAGGTCACAATTGCCGTGGGACGCAACCTTGCCGAAAGCAACTCCTTCGTGGCCTTAAAAACGCTTTCCGTATCGAGGTCGGAATTTACGATCCTCGACGGGTCAAATTTCAGGCGGCTCCTGGTCATCGCCTGTATATAGCCTTCTCTTCTCTCCTGGCTTGCAAATAATTTTTCAGGGCCGTTGATCATCCCAATCACGCGGTGACCTTTTTTTAAAAGAAAATTTATGGCCTGCAATGTTCCTGAAATAAGATTGCAGGTAACAGAATGTATGTTGGAAATGTTTGGGATGCGATCAAAGAAAACTACGGGAATATTATATCTTTTAAGGTTTTCAAAATGTTCATAGTGAGTCGTATTTTTTGCGATGGAGATTAATAGCCCGTCAACGCGGTGATTTTTCATTGTTTCAATTAAAAGCTTTTCTTTCTCTTCGTCATCATGTGACTGCCCTATCAATACAATATAATTACTTTTATAAGCACAGTCCTCAATGCCGCTGATAGCGGCTGAAAAGAAGGCCTCGGATAGTTCCGGCAATATAACTCCCAGGGTAAATGTTTTTCGCTGCTGGAAAAAGATGGCGGTTTGATTAGGCTCATAATTTAATTCCTTAGCCAGCTTTTGCACCCGCATTTTAGTTCTTAAGCCAATGCTATGATGATTGTGTAAGGCTCGTGAAACAGTAGAAATAGAAATATTTAATTGTTTTGCAATTTCCTTTATAGTGGGCAATTTATTTTCCATGCTGCAACATATTTTTCAAACCTTTGCGTAAGTAAAATTATTTACGTTTTTGCGAGATTTGGCAGCAGGCATTTATTAAAATCCCTTTGCCCATATTGGGTGTATTAACTCAATTTTTTTAATGTTTAAAGATCGTATTATCCTGTAACCAAGTCCCATGTTGTTGCAAGTTCAATGTACCTGCCGCTTTTCGGGATTCATTGGAATCGGCATCTTCGAATACCTCTGAGGATAACGGACACATGAATTCCTTCATATCTCCGCACCTTTTTTCTTGCGACCGTGGCAGCATCTATACCTGTTGAAGAGAGTTCCTTTCAATCCCCTCAAAGGCCGTTTAATTAATTGAAATCACCGCCTATTTAATTACGGTGCTAAGTTTATGGAATTTAAAACTAAATAAGTATAATTGCATAAATATTTGGAATAATAAGTAAAACGGTCTATAATTGTGTAGCATAGGATAGAACAGATAATAATTGCTTATAATCTGCAGAGAATTTAGTAACAATGGGATAAAAAATTTTTTAAGCCAACAATTCTGATTTTTTAAGGAAATACAATTCAAGATGATTCTGATTGTCCGGAAATTTCACCGGCTTAGGAAATAACAGTTATTTATATCAGGCCAGATGGATTTTCATAATCACTAAAACCAAAACGATGCTTTTATGATAGCCAAATTCAAACTGCGATTGCTTTTACTTGTCGCGGTGTTTACAGCAACTATTTTCATTCCATTAGCTGTAAATGCACAAGAGAAAAAAGTAGCCGGGAAGGTTACAGATGAAAATGGGAACGCCCTAAATGGCGCCAGTATTGTTGTAAAAGGTACCAGCACTGGTACCAACTCAGATGAAGCCGGATCTTTTTCTATCACAGTTCCCAATACAAATTCTGTTTTGGTCGTTTCTTTTTCCGGCTATACCTCAAAGGAAATCAGTGTGGCAAATCTTGGACGCGTTGTTAGACTTGTGCCGGATGAAAAGAAACAGGCTATGAGTGAGGTTGTGGTAATTGGTTATGGAACGCAAAGAAAAGTTGATTTGACAGGAGCTGTCGGTTCGATATCAAGAAAAGACTTTGCTAATAAACCTTTTACGAGCCCGGATCAGATTTTGACGGGCCGTATATCGGGTGTAAATGTCACAAATCGCAGCGGAGATCCCGGTGCTCCCATTGAAGTACGCATACGCGGTATCGGTACGGCCGGTAATAACCAGCCGCTTTGGGTAATTGATGGGGTGCCTGTTGCAACAAATACAAGTACGATTACTGTGAACACAGGCAGTGGAACTGAATCGAACCCTTTATCTGGCATTAACCCAAGCGATATTGAAAGTATTGATGTTTTAAAAGATGCCTCCGCAACTGCTATATATGGTGCGCGTGCTAACAACGGCGTTATACTGGTAACAACCAAGAGGGGCAAAGCGGGAAATGCCTTACTTAGTTACGACGGCTACTTTGGCGTACAGGCCGTTCCGAAGGACAAATTATTTAAAGTGCTGAACACAGAACAATATATCCAGTTTCAGAAAGACGCGATGGGCAATGATTTTTCAGCTTTTGCAGGACCTAATGTTGACTGGCAGGATCTGATTTATAAAACCGGCCCTGCAACCGCTCATAACCTGACTATATCCGGCGGAGGTCAAAATGCCACGTATAGTTTTGGGGCTGGTTATCTTAAGCAGGAAGGTATTCAATTAGCCCAGGACTTCACCAGGTATAATGCTAAGGCAACCACAGATGTAAAAGTTGGTAAATATCTTAAATTCGGCGAGTCTCTTTTGTTAAGCAGAACGGAAAGGCAGGTACAATCGGAGGAAAACTTCAATAGCGGAGCAAATGCTGCGAGAAATGCTCCTTTTTTTCAGCCTTATACAGCAACAGGCCAATTTAACCCGTCAAATAATACTACAAGGGGCGGCGCTACTGCGACCAACTTCGTTTGGCAAAATGATCCAAGCGCCGGCTATACTAAATTGTTTCATAATAAAATATTGGGGAACCTCTATGGAGAGATCGAACCGATAAAAGGCTTAAAATATAAAGCCAGCTTAGGCCTTGACTATAATGAAGCAACGGGTTGGTATTACCAGAATGAAGTTGATTTTGCAGGTAGTGGCGCTCCAAGAACCCCACTCATAGTAAATGAGCAGCCAAAAGAAGCAACGCTTACTTTGACGCATACACTTACCTACGACAATACTTTTGGCAAACATAAAATAACTGCTTTGGTTGGGTACGAGCAAACCAGTTACCTGCAGCGTAGGTTAAGGATACAGGCAAATGGCTTGTTTAACCCTCCTTTAGGCGTAGCAGGTGGAGCAAGCGCATTTGGCTCTTCAGAAACTGCCGATCACTGGAATATCCAGGGTAAGCTGGCCCGCTTGTTCTATTCATACAACGACCGGTACCTGGTAACAGCTACAATCAGGGAGGATAAATCTTCAAGGTTTGCCAAAGCAAACAATTCGGGCTATTTTCCATCCTTTTCCCTTGGATGGAAGCTAAGCCAGGAAAAATTTCTTCAAAATTCAAAACTGTTTAGCGATTTGAAACTCAGGGCCGGGTGGGGTCAGTCCGGCAACCAGTTTACAGGTACCAATTTTTCCTATCTCCCTGCGCTCAGCAGCTTTGTTAAGTACGTAGTAGGTAAGGGCAACCAGGCCATTGTAACTGGCTATGCTCCCGTGCTGTTTGCTAACCCCGACTTAAAATGGGAAACAGCGATTCAAACGAATATCGGGCTTGACTTTTCCATACTTAATTATAAGCTAAGCGGTTCTGTTGATTATTTCAGCAGGACAACGAAAGATCTGTTGATAAGCGTTCCTGTTGCTTTAACCACAGGCTTTTACCAGTTTGCCGATCTAAACTCGGGTACGTTAACCAACAAAGGCGTGGAGGTTACTCTAAATTACAGGGACAAAATTGGTGAATTTGGCTACAATGTCAGTGGTAATTTCACGTATGTAAAAAATAAATTTACAAAACTTCCCGAAGGCATTGACTACATACAGCTTAACGATAAACGGATTTCGTTGGGTAGGCCTTTGGGTTATTTCTATGGATACAAAACCAACGGGATTTACCAAACCGATGCAGAAGTACCTGGAACCACCGGATATGTAGGTGCAAAGGCTGGAGATATCAGGTTTGTGGACTTCAATGGAGATAAAAGTTTGACCGATGAAGACCGGACGTATTTGGGAAGCCCTATTCCTGAAATCTTCTATGGGATGACCTTAGGCGCCAATTATGGGTCATTTGATTTATCAATTGTATTGCAAGGCGTAGGTAACTATACGGTTTACGACGCTCCGCGCGCCGGCCTTGAAAGTATGAGTGGAACTGATAACCAAAGCATTACGGTGTTGAACAGATGGACACCGACTAATAAAAGCAATACCATTCCCCGTGCAAACAGTGGTTATAATACGAATAATGGATTTAATGACAGGTTTTTAGAAAATGCGGCATTTGTTCGTGTAAAAAACCTGCAATTGGGTTACAACATAAAACCAATTTCTGTTGTAACAGGAGGAATTATCTCTTATGCCCGGTTTTATGTAGGCGTATCGAACTTGTTTACATTTACCAAATACAAGGGATATGATCCTGAAGTTACCAGGCAGCAAAGTTTTGCCGGTGGTGAAAACCAGTTTTTAAACGGCTACGATAATGGTAGTTCCCCACAACCAAGAATGTTCCAGGTTGGATGGCAAATTAATTTTTAGAGAACAAGGCACAGGTATAAATATTGTTATATGAAAAAGAAATTTTTTCCACATGTTATTTTGGTGATTTTAATCGGCATAAGCGCTGCGACGATTATCGGATCCTGTAATAAGCTCGATTTAACGCCATTGGATAAGACAACCACCGCCACTTTTTTCAATAAAAAAGCAGATTTTGACGGAGGCATATTTGCAGCCTATTCCTCCATGCAGGATTTGTGGGAAGTCAACAGTGCTACCAGTTTTGGTGGGCATAACGGGTGGGGTTCTTTTTGGGTAACAAGCATGCTGGCAAGCGATGATGCCGAATTTAATTCCTCTCAGAACAATACGGTAGCTGACGTTCAGGATGTAGACGCGCTAAACTTAAAAGCAAACAACAGGTTTATTTACACGGTATACGCCGAAACCTATGAAGGAATAAACAGGGCCAATATTGTGCTGGAGCAGGTTGATAATGGCAAAAATAATCTTACCGATGCCGAAAAAAAGGCAATTGTCGCAGAGGCAAAATTTATAAGAGGCTTCTTTCATTTTTTGGCGGCTCAAATGTGGAAAACAGCCCCGCTGGTAACAGAAACTGCCAAAAAGCTTCAGCAAACTTATAAGAATAGTGAGCCAACAGCGCTGTTGCAGGCTGCTTTGGATGATTTCAAGGTTGCGGCTGCAGATTTGCCGGCATCATGGGATGACGCTAACACAGGCCGCGCTACCAAATGGACAGCACGGGCTTACGAAGGAAAAGTGAATGTGTGGATGACAAAATGGGATGATGCCATAGTAGCCTTTGAAGATGTTGAGAAAAATGCCGGGTATGAATTGGAAGCCGACTATGAAAATATATTTGCCGTAACAAATGAAAACAACAAAGAATCTGTATTTGAAGTCCAGTTTGGCGGACCTTATTCTGACGATAACAGTTGGATATTGGATGATAACGGGAATGAAGACTTTAAATCTACCCAGGGCAATGCCCGTCCGTGGTTCTTTGTCGCACGCACAGATGCGGGGGCACAACGCTGGTTTGTACCCACCAGGAAATTGAAAGATCTGTTTGATGAAGAACCGGGCGACAAAAGGCTGGATGCATCTATGTACTATAAGGAGGGTGAAGATTATACCGTCTATGTATCAGGTTCAAATGTAGTTACCCCAGGTACGTTCACTACGGTGCTTCCTCCTGATCCGAAGGCTCTTTCTCCTACAGGCCTTGCCATAAAAAAATATCTTGGCAGCAAAAACACTGATGTGGCTTACTATAGACAGGGTGTTAGCTTTAATAATGAACGCTTTTTAAGGTACCCGGAATTGTTGCTATTACATGGCGAAGCGCTCTTAAGCGGGGGAACACCTAAAGGCGGAAGTATTTATCAAACGGCCGATGCCTGTGTAAACGCAACAAGGCAAAGGGCTGGGTTAACTCCATTGACGGGAGTTACAATGGTGCAGCTTCAAAAGGAAAAACAAAAGGAACTTTGTTTTGAGCCAGCCAGGTATTTTGATATGATTCGATGGAATATCGGGGGTGCTAAAATATTCCCCTTCCCACAGGATGAGATTGACAGGAACCATGGAAGCCTGATACAAAACCCATAAGAGGGCGAATGTTCGTGCGTTTAGACATATAATTTTTTCCCAATAGCAAGCAATTGTTTTTGGTAGCAACAGGCAGATTTTAATCTGCCTTTTGCTTTTAAATGAAACCGGATATTTACGAACTTTAGAAAGTAATAGTAATTCGACATTAAGACTCTCATTGCAATGACATGGCAACGAAGGAGCTATCTGCCCATGATCGATACTTGTTCAACAGATCGTTCCCTCGCCTGTGACGATAATATAGTTTTAGTGCATAATGGTAAAATGATTTATGCCATTGGTTAATTAAAATGCTTATGTGCTTACGAACTAATATAGCCGCTTTGGTTGTAGTACTTTTTTCTATTTCCGCCTGTAAAAAACACAGTACAGTTTTCAGGGAAGTACCTTCATCTGAGAGTGGCGTCGATTTTAATAATAAACTTTCGTACTCCGAGTCTCTTACAGTGTTGGATTTTGAATACATGTTCAATGGCGCTGGTGTTGCGCTAACTGATATTAATAACGATGGGCTGCAGGATATTTTATTTACCGGCAACATGGTTCCTGCAAGGCTTTATCTCAACAAAGGCAATTTAAAGTTTGAAGATATCACCGAAAAGAGCGGGATGAAAACAGAAGGCTGGTGTTATGGCATTGCTGTGGTGGATATTAACCAGGATGGTTACCAGGATTTTTATATTTGTAAATCGGGAAATAAAAACACTCCGGCTTCGCAAAGACATAATTATTTTTTCATCAACAATGGCAACAACACATTTACAGAATCCGCCGCAAAGATGGGGCTGGATGATGATGGCTACGATGTACAAGCCGCCTTTTTCGATTATGATAAAGATGGCGACTTAGACATGTACCTCATGCGTAATTCCTTTGTAAGCTACAATCGGAATAATGCCCGGGAAATGAACTCTAAAATCGAAACATCGTCAACTACTGACAAACTTTTCCGCAACGAGGGTAATTTGCAATTTACGGATGTTTCCAAAGATGCCGGCATTACGTTAGAAGGTTTCGGCTTAGGGGTAGCCGTGTGCGATATAAATAAAGATAACTGGCCTGATGTATACGTGTCAAACGACTTTCTCACCAGCGATTTATTTTGGATAAATAATCATGACGGCACATTCACTAATAAAGCAAAAGAATATTTGCGGCATCAAACTTACAATGCCATGGGAAACGATGTGGCGGATTTTAATAACGATGGCAATGATGATATTGTAACAGTGGATATGCTTCCCCCCGATAATAAACGATGGAAGCTTACCATCGCCGGTAACCGCTACGACGAATTTAATAATTCTGTAAATCTTGGTTATGCGCCACAATATGTGCGTAATACTTTGCAGTTGAATAATGGTGACGGAACCTTTAGTGAAATTGCCCAGGTATCAGGTATCAATGCCACCGAATGGAGCTGGGGACCTTTGTTCGCTGATTTTGATAACGATGGCTGGAAAGATCTGTTTGTCGCCAACGGTTATAAAACGGATATAACCAATCTGGATTTTATCACCTACGGCAAACGGGCGTTGTTCATGGGTACACCAGAGGCCAACCGCAGGGAAAGATTAAAAATACTGCAAAGTTATCCTGGCATCTATGTAAACAATTATGTCTTTAAAAACAATCATGACCTTACTTTTTCCGATGTTTCAAAAAATTGGGGGTTGGAAAAGCCCTCTTATTCCAACGGCGCTGCATATGGCGACTTAGATAATGATGGCGATCTGGACCTGGTTGTAAATAACATTGATGAAACAGCCTTTGTTTACGAAAACCAAACCAATAAACTGAATCCAACCGCAAAATGGATGCAAGTAAAATTCAAAGGGCCTGCAGGTAACCGTGACGGGCTTGAAACTAAAGTATGCCTGTGGCAAAATGGAATGATGCAGTACGGTTACTGTGCACCGGTGAGGGGATATTTATCAAGCGTGCCTGCAATGGTTCATTTTGGGCTAACTGACAGGCCCGTTGACAGCATAAAAGTTTTATGGCCTGATGGTAAAATACAAGTTGTAAGCAGGCCATCATTAAACCAAATACTGGTGCTCGATTATAAAAATGCCGTATCATCTGCAACACTGTTTGGTGATATCATAAAACCGACATTGCTGTCAAAAGTTGATTCTTCTCTGCAGATAAATTACCTGCACAAAGAAGATGACTATATTGACTTTAAAGCACAACCCATTTTGCCGCATACCTGTTCACATGAAGGGCCGGGGCTCGCAGCAGGCGATATAAACGGGGATGGTTTGGATGATTTCTTCATAGGGGCAGCAGCAGGTTATGATGGTGCTGTTTTTATTCAGCAAAAAAGTGGAAAATTTGTAAAGCAACCGCTTCCCCACGATAATCATGCGGACGATATGGGTGCATTATTTTTTGATGCAGATAAAGATGGCGACCTGGATTTATATGTAGTAAGCGGCGGCACTACTGCCGAGAAAAAAGGCAGTCCAATTTATCAGGACAGGCTTTATAGTAACGATGGCAAAGGAAATTTTTCACTGTCAGCGAATGCATTGCCTGCGATGAACAACAGTGGTGCAAGTGTTGTTGCTGCTGATTATGATAAAGACGGCGACCTTGATTTATTCGTTTGCGGACGGGTAAGCCCCGGTGAATATCCGATGTCGCCAAAAAGTTTTTTATTGAGAAACGATGCTTCAAATGGCGTTGTAAAATTTACTGATCTGAGTGCTGCTCAACTGCCACAACAGGGAAACATGGGAATGGTTACTTCTGCTTTGTGGACAGATTTTGATAATGATGGATGGATTGATTTGGTTGTTGCGGGAGAATTTGTTCCTGTTACTTTTATTAAAAATGAAAAAGGCAAACTAATAAACACCTCACCACTCGCACTCGACAACTCAAGAGGATGGTGGAACAGTTTGGTTGCAGGCGATTTTGATAATGATGGTGATATGGACTTTATAGCGGGAAACACTGGCTTGAATAACTGGCTTAAAACAAGCGTTGCAGAACCAGTTTGTGTGTATGCAAAAGATTATGACAAGAACGGAAGGCTTGACCCCATTCTTTGCCATTATATTGACGGAACTGAATATATTGTTCATGCGAGGGATGATATCAATTCACAAATGACGGCCATGAAAGCAAGGTTCAGGGATTATACGGCTTACGCAGAAGTAAGTTTTAAAAACTCTTTTTTAGAAGATGAAATTGCAGATGCATTGGTATTAAAGTGCCAGACATTTTCCAGTGCGTATATTGAAAACAAAGGCGCGGGAAAATTTGAAATACATACATTGCCCGTAGAGGCACAATTGTCGCCGATTTATGGAATGCTCTCTACAGATATTGATAATGATGGTAACCTTGATGTGGTATGTGTAGGAAATTCTTATGCGCCTGAAGTGCAGGCGGGCCGTGTTGATGCACAGGGTATGCTAATATTGAAAGGCAATGGTATGGGCAATTTTGTTGCAGACAGGACTCAATTTAATACAGCGAGTGACAACAAGGCTATCAGCAGTATTCAGTCTGTTGATGGAGGCAGGTTATTGCTGGTAAGCAGTAATTCAGACGCATTGAAAAGCTATCGTGTTAACCAGCAAACAAGGCAAATCCCATTAACTGATGCAGACGTGTATGCTGTTATCACCAATAAAAATAATAAAACGTATAAAGAGGAATTTCAGTTCGGGAATTCGTACTTATCGCAAAGCAGCAGGAGGTTGAACGTTGCAGCAGGAACAAGGTCTTTAATGATTTACGACAACAAGGGAAATAAACGGGAAGTGAAATTATGAGCTGTGCCCGAGGTAAAATATTATTATTTTTTGTTGTCACGGGGCTGGTTTCCTGTTCACATAAGAAAAATCTGTTTGAATCATTGCCTTCTTCACAAACCGGAATTGATTTTATTAATAAAGTGGAAGAGAATGACAGATACAATGTACTTGACTACATGAATATTTATACCGGTGCGGGTGTTGCGGCGGGTGACGTAAACAATGATGGTTTGGTTGATTTATATTTCAGTGGCAATCAAAATTCCGGCAGGCTTTACATCAACAAAGGTAATTTTAGATTTGAAGATGTAACAGAAAAAGCCGGTTTAATAACGAATCGCTGGTGTACGGGTGTTTCAATGGTGGATATAAACCAGGATGGCTGGCTGGATATTTATATCAATGTCGCCGGCAGTCCCAGGTTTGGCAACACTGCAAATTTGCTGTACATTAACAGTAGAAATGGAACTTTTACTGAAGAAGCCGCAAAATATGGAATCGCCGATACAAGGTTAACGATGAATGCTTCTTTCTTTGATTATGATAAAGATGGCGACCTTGATTTATTCTTAATTACCAACCCTGCGGATGAAAGGGTGAATGATGTAAACACAATCACTGAAATCCAACAGCACGGCGAATCTCCCGGCACTGATATTTTGTACCGCAACAATGGCAACCAAACCTTTACAGATGTTTCCAGGGAAGCAGGCATCTTAAAGGAAGGATATAGCTTAGGTGCGGCCATCAGCGACGTAAACAATGATGGGTGGCCGGATATATATGTTTCCAATGACTTTTTAACGAGTGATATTTTATATGTTAATAACGGCAATGGAACATTCAGTGACAAAACGCGTGAATGTTTAAAGCATACCAGTTTTGCTTCAATGGGCAACGATGTGGCTGATTTCAATAATGACGGGCTGCCTGATATTTATACCCTCGATATGTTGCCTGAAGATAATTACAGGAAGAAAATGATTATTCCATCTGCCGGTTATGATAAATTTCAGTTGCTGTTGCAAAAGGGCTACGAACCACAATACACCCGTAATGCTCTGCAATTAAATAATGGCGATGGGACGTTCAGCGACATTGCTTTTCTTTCGCACGTTAGCAGTACCGACTGGAGCTGGGCATCTTTATTTGCAGATTATGATAATGATGGCGATAAAGATTTAATGGTTACAAATGGATTTTACCGTGACCTCGGCGACCAGGATTATATTCATTACCAGGCAAAGCTCAATAGCCCGATGGGTAATCAATCTGCCAAGAGGGACGAAAAATTAAAGGCTGTAAAAGCACTTGCCAATATTCCTCTGCAGGATTATTTATTTGAAAATAACAATGACCTCACATTTACCAAACGCTCCACTGATTGGGGATTTAATGAACCCGGTTTTTCCAATGGCGCCTGTTATGCTGATTTGGATAATGATGGCGACCTTGAATTAATCATCAATCAGTTTAACAGCAAAGTGAAAATTTTTAAGAATAATGCAGATGAGTTATTGAAGAACAATTATCTCTCCATTAAATTAAAGGGCAGGCAGCCTAATATAGATGCAATTGGCTCCAAAGTATATGTATTTACAAAAGGACAGATGCAAATGCAGGAATTAAATCCTTATCGTGGATACGAATCCTCCATGGAGCCCGTATTGCATTTTGGTATTGGAAAGAACACGGTGGCAGACAGCATAAAAATTATTTGGCCGGGTGGGGCACAGCAAAAAGAAATTAATGTAAAAGCAAACCAGGCGGTAAATATTGCATATGCAGCTACAAACACGATTGACGATGCTATTATAAAAAATAATTCCTCCCGCCTGTTCACAAATATCAGCGGAAAGAGTGGATTAAATTATCATCATACCGAAAATGAATTTGTCGATTTTAAGATACAGCCGCTGTTACCACATCTGCATTCGAAGAACGGGCCCGGGATCGCAACAGGCGATATAAATGGTGATGGCAAGGAAGATTTTTACATCGGCGCTGCTTCAGGAAATGACGGAAGTTTCTTTATTCAAAACAGTAACGGCAATTTTTCCGAAAAGAAATTAAAAAAAGACACTTTGTATGAAGACATGGGCGTGTTATTGTTTGATGCCGATAATGATAACGATCTTGACTTGTACGTGGTGAGTGGTGGCTCGGAAAATACAGAGGGTTCTGCCATGCAACAGGACAGGTTGTATTTTAATGACGGCAAAGGAAATTTTACGTATAAGCCGGATGCATTGCCTGAAACAAAAGCAAGTGGTTCCTGTGTCGTGGCCTGTGATTATGATAAAGATGGAGATTTGGATTTATTCATTGGCGGAAGGGTAGTACCGGGGAGTTATCCTTTGGCAGCCAAAAGTTATTTATTAAAAAATGAGGCTGGAAAATTTTCAGACGTGTCTGCAACCGAATTGCCCGCGCACGGGAAAATAGGGATGGTTACTTCTGCGCTTTGGACAGATTATGATAATGATGGCTGGATTGACTTAATGCTGGTGGGCGAGTTCATGCCCGTTACATTTATAAAAAATGAAAAAGGAAAACTTGCAGTCAACTCGCCAACTACAATTAATCATTCACAAGGCTGGTGGAACAGTATTGCTGCCGCCGATTTTGACGAAGACGGTGATATAGATTATGTAATTGGAAACCTGGGATTGAACACGAGGTATAAAGCAACTACAAAGGAACCACTTTGTATTTATGCAAAGGATTTTGACAAAAACGGAAGGCTTGATCCCGTTATGTGCTACTATGTTGATGGCAAAAATTATATTTATCCCACCCGCGATGAAATGATAAAACAAATTGCTGCCATGAGGGGGCGCTTCCAATCGTACCACGATTTTGCATCCGTTACTTTTGAAGAATCATTCACTAAAGAGGAACTAAGCGATGCATTGGTTGTAAAAAGCGAATGTTTTGAAAGCAGTTATTTAGAAAATAAGGGAAACGGAAAATTTGAAAGAAAAGCATTGCCACTTGAATGCCAGTTTGCCCCCATTTTTGGAATGCTAACAGGAGATTATAATAATGACGGGCATACAGATATATTAATAACAGGCAACTCTTATTCCACTGAAGTATCAACAGGTGCTTATGATGCGATGACGGGTATACTGCTCACAGGCAATGGTAAAGGAAACTTTAAAACATTTGCTTCACGCATAACGGGGTTCAAAGCGGATGGTGATAGCAAGGGAATTGCTGCGTTACCAACATCAGCTAATACTGCCATCATTCTATCAGCAAATAACAGCGGAGATTTAAATTCATATGCCTTTGCCGCTAAAGGTCTGTCTTCTATCGCCACAGGTAAAAATGATCAATACGTCATTGTTCAGAAAAAAGATGGAAAGACATACAGGCAGGAGTTTTACTGGGGGAACACTTATTTATCAAATTCATCACGCGTGTTCATTTATAATAAATCACTGGTATCGTCGGTTATTTTTTACGATAACAAGGGAAATAGAAAACAAGTAACTGCTAATTCAAAATAAACAGCAAATGAAATTGACTGCAGGTTTATTTATGATCATTGTCTTTGTTTCTTCCTGCAAACAAAAACCAAACCAGGCAGGCATTGAGCAGTTTTGTAAAAATCAGCTGCCTCAATGGAATCAAAAACTTACTTATGTTATAATGACTGATATTTTCTCTCCGCCGGTATGCGCCCGCATTTATGCTTACGCCAATATTGCGGCTTATGAAGCATTGCTTCCTGAGAACCCGGGTTATGAATCTTATGCAGGAAAATTAACCGGCCTGAAGCCCTTGCCGAAACCTGATAAGAACAAAAAATATTGTTATCCGATTTCAAGCATCATTGCATTTACCACTGTTGGTCAGAAACTTGTGTTTAATGGCGATGCAATGAAAGAAAGGGAAAAAGAATACCTGCAAGAACTAGACAGCCTGGGTATCGGGAAAGAACTATTAGATAGTTCCATTTCGTTTGGCCGTGCTGTGGGACAGCATATACTGGCATGGGCGGGGGAAGACGGTTACCTTCAGCGAACATCTTACGGCGGGTATATTGTGAACCAGCAGCAGGGCAGGTGGATTCCTACACCCCCGGATTATATGGATGCCGTGGAAAATAACTGGAGCAGGGTAAGGCCATTGGTCATGGATTCCGCTTCACAATTCAGGCCGGCGCCGCCTATCACTTATGATACTGCGAAAGGCTCTGCATTTTATAAGGAAGCCTACCAGGTATATGATGCAATTGCGAAACCACGTGCCGGTGATTCGGCTACTGCCTGGTATTGGGACGATAACCCTAACACCTCTATCACGGATGGCCACATTACTTACTTTCTTCAAAAAAATTCACCACCGGGCCATTGGATCCATATTGCCTGCGCTGTTGCTGAGAAGGAAAATTATAGTGCAATAAAAACGGCTTCGCTTATTTCAAAAACAGCCATTGCGCTATTTGATGCTTTTATTTCCTGCTGGGAAGCCAAGTACTATTACAACTACATAAGGCCTGAGACATTTATTAACAAATACATTGATAAAGACTGGCAGCCATTGATTCAAACACCTCCATTTCCTGAATACCCAAGTGGCCACAGCACTGCATCTGCGAGTGCCGCCGTAGTTCTCACCAGCATGGTCGGAGATAATTATTCTTTTCTTGATTCAACAGAAGTGCCTTATGGAAGACCCATAAGAAAATTCAATTCGTTTTATGAAGCATCAGACCAGGCAAGCATCAGCAGGCTTTACGGTGGCATACATTTTATGGCGGCTATAAAAAGCGGACAGGAAGAGGGAAAAAAAGTAGGAAGTTATGTGATGGAAAAATTAAATAAACAATAAGTATCCCGATTGTTAACACGATGCAGGATTAACAGATAATAATCCAAAGCAAAGAAGTCGTGTTTATGCAATAACCTTTCTATCATCCACATTTCAACCGCTTAAAACGTTAAACCTTTAAACCCTTAAACCCTTAAACCCTTAAACCCTTAAACCTTGAAACCCTTAAACCTTTAAACCCTTAAACCCTTAAACCCTTAAACCCCTAAACCCTTAAACCCTTAAACCCTTAAACGCAGTTTACCGGGAGGCTTTATCTATTGCATCAGCCACGCGGTTGGCAGACCTCGTGGAAGCTTCCATCCCCCAGTTGAGATTGTCTGCATAGGCACCCGCAAAATGAATGCGGCCGACAGGCTTCATGATCTCGGGCCAAAATTTATGCAGCTGTCCTATCGGGAAGGGGAGTCTTTCACAAGTAGAAGAATATGCTTCCTTGGTCCAATCCCTGCTTACGGCCTGTTCAATAGTATCTGCTTTCCCGGGATACAGTTCACGGAAGGCAGCCAAGGCACGTTGAACTGAAATCCCACCGGGGCCCGTACCAAGAACGATAACTCTTTGCGTATCCACCTCATCGGCTGAATGCCATACAGACCACAGGTCGGGATGGTCAAATTCTATATTAATGCTCAACTTATCTTCAAGCCAGAATTTAGAACTCGCCTGAAATACGAACCGCTGGTAAGAATCGTAGGCTACATTTTCAATAACAAATTGTTTTTCGGGCGGAAATGCGGGTTCAACAGGGATGGCTTTAAGCGCAGGTAATGGAATACAATTCACCAGGTAATCGGCTGACATTTCCGCTGGCTTATTGTGTTGCTTATACGTAACGGTTACACCTGTTGCCCCATGTTTTATGGAGAGAACGGGACAGTTTAGCCAAACGCGTGCACCCAGTTTTTTTGCAAACGCATTAGGAAGCATCTGGTTGCCATCCTTTAAACGGAACACTTCAACGGGAAACTGTGGCACTCCCCGAAGCTTGAGAATAGCCGATCTCCACAATTCAAATAAAACTGATGAGTTTTGACCTCCCAGCATAGAAAGGGCCGTTGCGGAAGCGCCATCTTTTTTAAACATCTCGGAGATTGGTGTGGTATCTAAATGGTCATAGCCCGCCTTGAAGGGCTGATATTCGTCAGTAAATTTATCCAGGTAAGGGTTCACGTATAATGACTCAAGATCCCAAAACGGATTTTTAGATAAGTAATTAACCTCTTTTTCATTGAAGCCTAATTTTTTCAATACGGTGGGGTCACCTAACATCTCTTCCGTGTAAAACTTACCCTCGATCCTCCTTAGTATATTTTTACGCCTTGGATAGGGCAGAGCCGTCAGGTTTAATTCTTTAACATACTCCCAATATTTTTCATAGCCAGGTTTGGTAAAATGCTCTGCACCAAAATCTCCATATAGTCCGTCCGAAAGGCCATCGTGCACGGTAAAAACATGTCCGCCATGGCGGCCCGTTGCTTCGAGTACGGTAACATCGTGTCCTCTTTTCATCAGTTCATAGGCAGTACAAAGACCGGCAATACCTGCGCCCGCTACAATAACTTTTTTTGCTGCCGCCGAACTTCTCACAGCGTTGGCACTTGGGTCAAACCCTGCATCATGATCTGTGTTTAGTGCATTTGGAATTACTAACGATCCAAGGCCGGCACCGGCGGACATTTTGATAAACTCCCTTCTTTTAATGTCTTTCATGATGTAAGGTTTAGGACAGCAATTTACATTCAATTTTAATATAACCTCAAGGCGGTTTAAAATCTGCAGGATCTCTCAAATGTATGCGCAATAACGAACAAAAATGGTAATGAGGCGATCGAAACACTATCGATCGGTTTTACACTCTCAGGACGTAAGGGTTAATCGCTAAGATCGAACTTCCTTGCTGCCGCGCTTTATTCGAAAGATTTACGCCGGCTCAGCAAAAGCCCGGGCCAGGTCACCCAAACGTTTGTCTGATATTTATAAATTATTCCCGTTCGGTGTTTAGGCAAAAAATTAAAAAAGTATTTTATCTTGTCTGAGTGTCCATCGGGATAAAAACGCCATATATTAATCACTCTTCATTTAAAAGATTTATGCACCGTATCATTTTTTTTGCAATATTGTCCTGTATCAGCAAGATTTCTTTTTCCCAGGATGTCAACAATTTAAAACTAAAGGATTACACACCCGTTTCGATTTATAAGGTGCCCCGCACAAACGTTCCAAGGGCAAAGTTCCCGGTTATAGACGTGCATTCCCATGATTATCCCAAATCTGATCTACAGGTAGATAAATGGGTAAAAACTATGGATGAGGCTGGTGTAGAAAAAACAATTATCCTTTCACATGCTACCGGCGCCAGCTTTGATTCTCTCATAGCAAAATATGGGCGTTATAAAAACAGGTTTGATGTTTGGTGCGGTTTTGATTACACCGGGTTTGACACACCGGAAGGGCAAAAAAATGCTGTTAAAGAATTGGAGAGATGCTTCAAAAAGGGAGCTAAAGGGGTAGGGGAGCTGGGTGATAAGGGACTTGGAGAATTTTATTCCAGCCCTGTGCGCGGCTATGTTCACCTCGATGATCCGCGCGTGAAGCCACTGCTGGAAAAGTGTGCGGAGTTGCACATGCCGGTCAATGTGCACATCGCCGAAGATGAATGGATGTACCTGGATGCCGATTCTGCAAACGACGGATTGATGAACGCAGCAGCCTGGAAAGTTGATCTTACCAAAAAAGGAATTCTTAACCATGACCAGTTAATCACCACCCTGGAAAATGCAGTAAAAAGCAATCCTAAAACCATTTTTATTGCCTGTCATTTATCAAATTGTTGTGCAAATTTAAGCGTACTCGGAAGATTACTGGACGCCTATCCGAATTTGTACGCAGATATAGCGGCACGTTACGGAGAAATTTCGCCTATACCCCGCTATGCAAAGTCTTTCATAGAAAAATACCAGGACAGGCTTCTATATGGAACCGATATGGGACTTGATAAAGAAATGTATGCTATAACATTTCGCATACTGGAGACGGCTGATGAGCATTTTTATGAAAAGGAGATGTTTGGTTATCATTGGCCTTTATACGGGCTTTCATTAAGCGAAGGCACTCTGAAAAAAATATATGGAGACAATGCAAAAAGACTCTTTAAATAACAGGCAGATATCTAAATAACAGAGCACTTTCAGTCCATCTCTGTGAAGAGAAGGACCACATTGATAAAAAAGTATTTTATGGTTCTGACGGAACTCACTAAGTGAAAGATTCACAAATTGGGTTTTGATTTGTGCATCAGCGGCACGAAAAGATACTGGTCCGAACTCCAGTTGAAAAAACATATTTTCCCGGGCCAGCCCTTGCAAAACGATTAAGTTGTATATTAGTAATGTTGTTTGTTAACCAGACAAACAACTCCGGAACAAGCACATCTAACTTCTTCCTACGACAGACTAACGTTTACTTCTCCGGATGTTCGTACACGCATATCGTTTTACGGGATAAATGACTGTATGTGTGATTCTGCAAATAGCTGTATGTACTCTGTTGCAAAAGAAATAAACCGCTTATTTCAGAAGAGCACCAGGTAATCTTTCAAAGACAGGAAGAATGCAGAAATATGTCACAGTGCATTTCGCTGCTATTCCCATATCAGGAAGTAGTCATGAGGTACTGCATAGTAATTTCAAAGGGTGTTGGTATACCTTCAAAGATAAAAAACAGGGTGCTGTTAATGGAATGGTTGAAAGGGCTGGCCATGTAAAACATCGGTAACTATGAAGTCTGTAAAAGCAAAAACGAAACGCAATAATTAAATCAAACTAAAAAGCATGAAAAAGGTTCTACTAACAACCATTTACTGTGTAAGTATATTATATGTACCGGCACAAGTTTTATTCGGCACAACATTCGGAGGAGGAAGTGATAAAGGGGGTACAATCAATAGATTTATACCGGCTACTAATAATTTAGTAGTTGCGAAATCTTTGGAAGGCCTTCCCACGTTCGATCCATTCTTTACAAATTTTGTCCAGGCAACTGATGGAAAGCTATATGGCATGGCAGTTAGCGCAGGAAGCTTCGATGCTGGTGTTATTTTTTCCTTTGATGCGTCCTCTTCTACCTATACAAGGCTGAAAGATTTTGATGTTAACGACGGCCGCTATCCTTACGGTAGCCTTATCCAGGCCAGTGACGGAAAACTTTACGGCATGACGAGTTCTGGAGGAAGCAACGATGCCGGTGTTATTTTTTCCTTTGACCCGTCCTCCTCCACATATACAAGGCTGATAGATTTTGACGAGACCAATGGCCGGGATCCTCATGGCAACCTTATCCAGGCTAACGATGGAAAGCTTTATGGCATGACGAGTTCCGGGGGAATCAGCAATCTGGGTGTTATTTTTTCCTTTGATCTATCAACTTCTGTTTATACAAAATTGAAGGATTTTGATGCTGTAGATGGCGCCAATCCCTCAGGTAACCTTATCCAGGCGAGTGATGGAAAACTTTATGGAATGACTACCGATGGACTTTCCGGTGGAAATAGTGAGTTTGGTGTTATTTTTTCCTTTGATCCTGCCACTTTCACTTATACCAGGCTAATGAATTTTGATGAACCCAGTGGAGCAAATCCTCATGGTTCCTTAATCGAAGCTGCAGACGGAAAGCTGTATGGCATGACCAGTAGTGGAGGAAGCAATAGCGTTGGTGTTATTTTTTCCTTTGATCCTTCCTCATTCTCCTATACAAAGCTGCAGGATTTTGATGACACCAACGGTAATTACCCCTCGGGCAGCCTTGTGCAGGCGAGCGATGGAAAGTTGTATGGCATGGCGTTTGGCGGGACCAACTTCAATGGTGTTATTTTTTCCTTTGATCCTTTGACGCTCACTTACAAAAAGCTGAGGGACTTTACCTATGACGATGGGGGTGGTTCTTCCGGTAGCCTTTTCCAGGCAAGCGACGGAAAGCTATATGGCATGACGAATCGGGAAACGGTCGCGAACGGTGTTATTTTTTCCTTTGATCCTTCTTCTTCCGTTTATACAAAGCTGAAGGACTTTACTTTTAACGAAAGTGGCACTTATGTTTCCGGAATCCTCGCGAAGGCAGCGGATGGGAAGCTATATGGTCTGTCGAACCAGGGAGGAAGTTATGGTTATGGTGTTATTTTTTCTTTTGATCCATCCGGTTTCACCTATACGAAGTTAAAAGATTTTGATAATATAAACGGTGCCAATCCATATGGCAGCTTAATGCAGGCCAGTGATAGAAAGTTATATGGCATGACGCACGGCGGGGGAAGTAACGGCGTTGGTGTTATTTTTTCCTATGACCCTCTTTCTTCCACCTATACCAAGCTGAAGGATTTTGACCAACCCGGTGGCGCCATTCCTTCGGGCAGCCTTATGCAGGCCAGCAATGGAAAGCTTTATGGCATGACGTATTCAGGGGGAAGCAATTACGCTGGTGTCATTTTTTCCTTCGATCCTGTATCTTCCACGTATACAAACCTGAAGGATTTTGATAATACAAATGGTTGGGGTCCTGAAGGCAACTTAGTTCAGGCGAGCAATGGAAAGCTTTATGGTATGACACTTTTCGGAGGGAGCAGCGATGCGGGTATAATTTTTTCTTTTGACCCCTCAACTCTCGTTTATACAAAAGTGAAAGATTTTGATATTATCAATGGCGGATACCCTTCCGCCAGCCTCATACAGGCAAGCGATGGGAAGCTGTATGGCGTGACACTCAACGGGGGAGGCAACTCCAATGGGGGTGTTATCTTTTCCTTTGATCCTTTATCTTCCACCTATACCAAGCTCAAGGATTTTGATGATACCAATGGATATCCTTCCGGCAGCTTAATTCAGGCCAGTGATGGAAAGATATATGGCATGCTAAGTCAGGGTGGAAGTGTAAATGATGGTTTAATTTTTTCCTTTGATCCTTCTACTTCCACTTATACAACGTTAAAAGAATACAATGGTGACAACGGTGCTAATCCAAACTACGGTTCCGGGTTTATTGAGGTAAATGTTCCTTTACCCGTAACATTAATAGGATTTACCGGTAAAAACAATGGAAACCAAAACCAGCTATCCTGGGAAGTGGAAAGCGAACAGAATCTGGATTATTATGAATTGCAGCGTAGTGTTAATGGACGGGATTTTGAAAGAATTTATCAAATGAGCGCTATCGGAAATCACAGTTATGTGTATAATGATCCTTTAGCGGCTGCAGTGGCTTCATTATATTATTACCGTTTAAAAAGCGTGGATAAGGATGGCAATTTTAAATTTAGTTTGATAATAAAAATTAGCACAACTAATAATGGCTTTGCCATGGTAAATCCAAATCCTTTTGCAGATAAATTAATTATAAAGATTCAACGATCAACTCAAGGCAAAGCAACACTTATAGTGACGGACACCAGAGGGAAGCTAATGTTGAGTCAGAATACATCTTTATCTCCGGGATCTAATTTAGTGGAAGTAAAGTTAACTCGTAAGTTACCTAAAGGCATGTACCTGCTTACCGTAATTGATTCACAACATTCTCAAACCATTAAAGTGGTAAAAGGAAATTAAGTTGTCGTAGTGTCCTTAATAACGCAGTGTCTAAACAGTAAAAGCGGGATTCCGGCAATACAGTTTTCCCGTTAAGCGCTAGTACTATACTTAAAACTCCTCTATGTGTGCATCTGTACATCACACCGGCTCCCCTTCGGGACCGGGCTGGGAAGTTAAAGTTGGATTCACTATGAAACCCGCTGCCGGAACGGGTTTATAGTGATTGTTTTGTGCGGCGAAGCAGATTCGAACTGCCACACCTTTTCAGGCGCTACCACCTCAAAGTAGTGCGTCTACCAATTTCGCCATCGCCGCATATGTTGTAGTCATCATTCAAATTAGTCATTAGTTCACTGCGCCAGATTCACTTTGCTCGTGCGGCGAAGCAGATTCGAATTGCCACACCTTTTCAGGCGCTACCACCTCAAAGTAGTGGATATTCCAATTTCGCCATCGCCACGTACCGCATTAAATATTCAAATTTAGTCATTGGTCCTTGGTCATTGGTCACTCGTCAATCAGTCTCAAAGCTAAATTATTTTTTACTTATTTATTTAACACAATTCTAAAAGTGGTGCCTTTGCCCAGCTCTGTGGATTTTACAAAAAGCTCCCCTTTATGGTATTGTTCAATAATCCGTTTTGAAAGTGAAAGCCCCAAACCCCATCCACGTTTTTTTGTTGTAAATCCCGGTTTAAAAACATTTCTTAAGTTCTTTGCGCTGATTCCTTTTCCTGTGTCTGTGATATCGATGGCTACGTGTGTCGCGTCATTTTTTATTCTTATACTTATTTCACCCGCACGCTCCGTGGCGTCCAGTGCATTCTTTAGCAAATTTTCGATAACCCAGTCAAACAATGGTCCGGAGATCATGGCAATTACCGGCACCGTTCCAACGGTGGTAAGATGAAAAGAGATCTTCTCCGTAGATCGCCTCTTAATGTAACTTACCATATTCTCGACCTGCAGCACTATATTTTTTTCTGAAAGCCTGGGTGCGCTTCCTATTTTTCCAAACCTGTCGCTGATCAGGTTTAGCCTGTCGATATCCTTCTCCATTTCTCCTGCAATTAAACTATTGCTTTCATTTTCTTTCAACATTTCAATCCATCCCTGTAATGACGATATGGGGGTTCCCAACTGGTGTGCGGTTTCCTTTGCCATACCCGCCCATACCTGGTTTTGGGTAGATTTATTCCTTGTAGTTACAGAGAACAAAGTGATAAAAATAAATAATGCCACAATTAATAATTGAACCAGGGGATAATATCTAACCTGGTTTAATAAAACTGAATTACCGTAGTAATACTTGTTATAAAGAAAAGGATCCCTGTTTATTTCAACGGCAATAGGAACATGTTCTTTTTTAAACTGTGCTACCTTTCTTCTTAGGTAAGTGCTGTCTGATTTGATCAGTAAAGTGTCAACATTAAGTGCAAAGCCTGACGGATTATCATGCTCATCTGTTTCTATTACCGGAATATCCGTATTTTCGGACGTGATCATATTCGTAAGATCCAGGGCAGAAGCTTCATTGGTTGTTGCCCTGGTCTTTAAGGATTGTACCCATACGTTTACTTTTTTCCTTTCTTCCAGGGCAATTTTTTTCGCCAGAAAATTTGAGTAGAACACTGTTCCGGTAATGATTGCTACCGCCACTAAGGCGAGCCCCGTCCTCCAACTGATTATTTGTTCAATCATTTAAGCCATTATTTTCTAATCTGTATTTTTAAATCTACAAAGTAAATCTTTATGTTTTTGTATTATTGCTAAAATCTTGCACGTATTGTCATCACTGCCGTCTGTTGCCATCGTTATATTGAACTGGAATGGTAGAAAATTTCTTGAGCAATTTTTACCGTCTGTTACAACTTCAACATATGGCAACTACTCCGTTTTAATAGCTGACAACGCATCTCCTGATGATTCCGTTATTTTTCTCCGGCAGAATTACCCGGGCCTTAAGATCCTCAAAAATACTTCAAACGAGGGATTTGCTAAAGGCTATAACCTGGCACTTCGACAGGTGGAGGCCGACTATTACGTATTGTTAAATAACGATGTAGAAGTCGAGGCAGGGTGGATAGAGCCTGTAATAACCTTAATGGAATCAGACGCACAGATAGCCGCCTGTCAGCCCAAGATTTTATCTTATCATAACAGGAGGAAATTTGAATATGCAGGTGCATGTGGCGGATGGCTGGACAGTTTGGGTTATCCTTTTAACAGGGGCAGGATATTCGACGTCTGTGAATTTGACGATGGTCAGTATGATGATGCACAGAAAGTTTTTTGGGCCTCAGGCGCCGCATTATTTGTGAGAGCCGGGATATTTAAGGCAGCAGGGGGTTTTGACGAATATTTTTTTGCCCACCAGGAAGAGATCGATCTCTGCTGGAGACTGCAGCTGGCGGGATATAAGATATATGTGCAGCCCGCATCGGTGGTGTATCATGTGGGTGGAGGCACCTTGCCGATGGGTGATAAATCGAAGGTTTTTTTAAACTTCAGGAATAACCTTATCATGCTTATCAAAAATTTGCCTGCGGCAGAAGCCCTCTGGAAAATTCCGGTGAGAATGGGATTAGATAGTATAGCCGCCTGGAAAGGCCTGCTAACGGGAAGCGGGATAACATTTGTTGCCATATTAAAGGCTCATTTTCATTTCTGGAAGTGGTTCTTTTTTTACCGGAGAAAAATTAATTCGTTACCAAAGCGAAATAAAAATATATTTGGCCGTTACCAGGGTTGCATTATATGGGAGTATTTCATAAAAGGGAAAAGAACATTTTCAAAGATTGTCCCTAAATAAAAATCTTTTTTTCAAATGCATCTATTATTTTTGTTTAGATAAAATTCATATTATGGAACACGAAGAAGTTCTTGACAATACAGATCAGGATTTTGCTCATAACTGGGTATCTTCCTCGAGGTTTTTATTTTTTTGCCAGGTCTTTTTAATAGTAGCTTTTTTACTGGGCGGTTGTTATAGCCTTTACGTGCACCGGTATAAGGGCAAGCCAGAGGTTAATGTGCCTGAAAACACCCTGTACAATCCCAAGTACAAATAATTTTGCGTACAAAATCGTCATTGCCTATTTTTGCAGTCCGGTTTTCAGTTCTTATATATAAGCGGAAGTAGCTCATTTGGTAGAGCGCGACCTTGCCAAGGTCGAGGTGGCCGGTTCGAGCCCGGTCTTCCGCTCTGACGGAGCAGGTAACTAAATGTTATCTGCTTTTTTTTTAACAGAAATAAATTGTGTCACCCGGGTGGTGGAACTGGTAGACACGCAGGACTTAAAATCCTGTTCGCAGCAATGCGAGTGTGGGTTCAACTCCCATCCCGGGTACGAAAGGGAATAAGACCCAAATCTGAAGGCTCTGGAACTAATTTCCAGCAGCCTTTCTTCTTTTAATATCAATGAGTTGTGCGAGAACATTCGGTGTATGGAAAGGTTCGATAGATGCCATTTTGATAGGAAAGGAAGCTATCAAACCCAAGATTTAAAAATCGTTGCTTGCTAAATAAGTCAAGCTTTTCATACGTCCCCCGGAGGTCATGCATGAGAGGTAGCAGATCATTTAATTTATTTATTATTAAGCTCCTTATTTTTTTGGTCTTCCAGTGCGGTCAAATCGGCTTGTAACTGCTCCTGTCTTTTGGCTGCACTGTCAGCATAAATCTGGTTTATAATTGATTGCCCAGCTTGAACAGCGGCAACGCGGAGTTGCTGGTTTGATTCTTCCTGATCCGCAGCAGTTTTGCTTGCCAATGCGGTCGCATTTGCAATATCAGCAGAAGACGCATCCGGTCGGGCAGCCTTAGCTAACGCTCGATCGAGCTCCTCTTTTTGTACCTGAAGCTTTTTAAAACTATTTACAGCGGATATGGTAAAATTCTCAATTTGTGTTAGTGCAGTAGAAAATGCATTCTCAGGCAGTATTCCAGCGATGTTTTCTTCCGTCTGTATTTGTGCATTTTCTTTTGTTGCAGATGTTAGCGCTTTGTATGCTTCAACAAGAGCCAAGACAGCAACTATAACAATCCCTACAGGATTCAAACTCATAGCAGTGTTTAAACCGGTTTGAGCGGCCGTCGCTCCGGTCGCTGCAACTGCCTGTTCCCCTTCAGCAACTGCCACTGCTTCGGTCGCTGCTGCATTAGCCGTTTCAGCGACAGTTTCAGCTGCAACAGCTGCAGTTTGTGTCCCTCGGGCCCCGGCATTTAAAAGTATTGACGCTGCGCTTTCCTTCTGCAATACATTTTGAACCTGCTGCAAGCCTTGAAGAATGCTCATGGCAGCATTCACTTTTAGCAAAGCTTTTTGCAAATCTTCATTCTCATCCCCAAAAAGGGCCGCAGCGCCTTGAGCTGCGGCAAATCCTCCTGCAACCCCGGACGCCAGGGAAATTAACCCATCCAGGTTTTTTGTATCAGAGCCGGTATGCGAAATGGTAGCGTTCAGATCTTTAATTTTATCATCCAACTCACCTGCTTTTTGCCGTAACGCCTCAAATTCCGGTGTGCCCTCCTGCAGACTGGCCAGTTCTTCGCGCATTTGCCGTAGCTGAGTGCGCAGGGAGCTTACTTTGCTTTCTGTTTGAAATTCGCTTACCCCCAGATCCTTCAGCTTTTCATTCATCACCTCGATGGAGAGTGTTAATTCTTTGACCTCGTCATCAGTTTGCGCTGAAAATATTGCTTGCTGCGCAGCCTGGCGTGCATTCTGGATATAGGTAACAAGTTCCTTTGAAGTAAGGCCAAGCTGTGCCTGAATTTGCTTTAAGTAATCTTTATATGCACCGCCAATTATCGATTTATCGAGCGTTTTAGATGCTGTCGCGAGGCTTTCAATAGATTTGCCGAGTGAGGTAGTGCCCGTGACATTCTGCTTATTATACGCATCGATTTGTGCTGAAGTCCTTGCCCAGGCCTGGCCAACCTCACCATTCTTTTGAATAATGGCCTGAAGGGCATCAACTACATGTTGCAATCCCGCAGTGTCACTGCTGAAATCAATAACGGTGTTCAAGCTGGCTTATCTGATTGAGACCACGGGTGAAGAGGGGTCTGAGATGAAGGAAAGGGACCGCAGCTGTTAAACTGCCAAATAGTTTTTGGAAACTACGGAGTAAGGATAAAATTATTTATCTATATTGTTTGTTGATACGATTAAATTGGATCAGGTTTTGCGTTTATCGCTAATTGTCATTGCCGCAACGACAATTGAAAAAAAGCGAATACTAAACTATTGGTAATCAAGTTTTAAAATTTCGAAGGAATGCCATAAATTTAAGTGTTGGCCGTTATTTTGCAGACATTAAAAAGATCATCAGATAAATGCTTCTTTTCAACATCAACTAAAAATATTTCTTTAATTCAAATTAAAAAGTATTATGAGTAGGTCGATAATCTTGTTTGCTATTCTTCTATCAAACACTATTCTCGCTCAAAAACCACAGCAGGACACCAGCAAATTGCTGATTGAAAAAGACAGTATTTTTTGGGTGGGATATAACACTTGTAATGTTGATTTGATGGGTCAATTTTTAGCAAAAGACGTGCAAATGTATCATGACCAGGCGGGTAATGTGGATTCCTTAGGCTTTGCAACAGCTATACGGAAGAATATTTGTGGCGACCCGAACAATAAAGTACGTCGTGAGCTTGTAACCGGTACCTTCAAACTGTTTCTTCTGAGAGGCGGTGGTATAATTTACGGAGCTATTATTTCTTACGACAACCATTTTTATATTTCTGGAATTGAAAGAAAAGAAATCGAAGAAGAGGTGGCCAAATTTACCAGCCTCTGGCTTTTAAAGGAAGATGGATGGAAAATGCATACAGTTTTTACCTTTGATCATAAACCGATATCTAAATGAGCGAAAAATAAAAACAGCCGCCAACATGGGTATCCTTGCAAAAATACGGGCAGGACTCTTTGCCAACTTCGGCTTGATTAAGGCGTCACTAGCATGGTCATCTCCTTTTAGGCTTCATATTATCCTTGGCAATCTGTTTCAAAATTTCGTCCAGGTAATAGTAAAAATCTTCAATAGTGAGGTGGGAAAGCAGGGCAGCATTTAAGCTGCCGGCGACAATTTTAATTTGTCTTTTAAGATCGTCCTCTGTTCGGCCGATAACAGCCTGAACAGACTCTCTAAATATTCGTTTGTGTGATTTGAAGTCATTTGCGAAAACGTTTCGATATTTCCTTCTGCAAATCGCAAATAAGGTATTAGTTCCATTAACGGCTTCTGCAAAAAAAAAGACTTCATCTGGATATCTTTCTTCCAAAACCGGATTTTGTTCTCCCCATATTTGAATTCATAAACATCGGGGTTTTCATACTGATCAAAGAAAACAACTGATGCCAGTTTATACATGAGCTCCGGCTCCTTTGGGAGTTCGCACCGTTGTTTTAATTGTTTTTACTCTGATTTCATAGCCTGGTTTGTCGGCCTTATTGAAATATAGCTTGCCAGCGCCGCAATTACACTGATAAAACATCTTCCATCCCAGAGACTCAAGCGATTGCTTCATTTTTTTCCAATGAATCAAAAAGTTTATGAACTATATAGTTGATGCCGCACACAATTAATATTAGCTTGAAAATATATATCACTGTCATTTCGCTCCACGGAATTGTCAATATGATGGTCCAAAAACTTGCCATGCAGATCGGACATAGCCAAAGCGGTTTTTGAATGTATTTACTGGTTTCCTGGCCAAAAGCCTTATCTAAAAAATTTGCGCCTGCAACCTGAACTTTATGGAAAATGTTACTCTCGGAAAAGCAAACATAAACTGCATCTATCTGCAAAGCCAAAATAATTGCCTCATTTAACATTCAGCAAATGTGGCACTTTATGAGATTTACCTAAAGTAAAATTTCACACCTCATTTATATAGAGTAAAACGGCAAAAAAAGCTCAGATGTGATATCTCCATATTGACAATTTCGTGTCAGTGTCATATATTTAAGTGCTGTTAACATGTCACATTCAGAGATTAACATTAAAACATTATTCTTATGTCAATGACAGTTTTTATAAGTTGGTCCGGTTTAAAAAGTCAATCTGTCGCCATTGCATTAAGAGACTGGTTGCCGAACGTGATCCAGTTTATTAATCCTTGGATGTCAGGAGCGGACATTGAAAAAGGCGCAAGATGGACTTCTGATATCGCTACCCAACTTCAAAATGCCAAAGCCGGTATAATTTGTTTGACATCGGACAATCTTGATTCTCGGTGGATACATTTTGAAGCCGGAGCTCTTTCTAAGACTTTAGAGAACGGTTTTGTTTGCCCATATCTTTTCGGAGTGGAATCGACAGATATTAAAGGACCATTAGTTCAATTTCAAACAACTAATGCTACTAAAGAAGATACATGCAAACTTGTTCATACAATTAACCGATCTCTTGGCGAACATGCGTTAGCCGAATATCGAGTCGAGGCGGCATTCAATCAGTGGTGGCCACGGTTGGAAGAAAACCTGAAGGCAATAAATTTAATTGATCCTAAAAAGGAGAACAAGCCTCGTCGAACAGAACGAGAACTCATTGAAGAAACTCTCGAACTTGTAAGAGGTCTTGAACGAGCGCGAATTGTGGACGAAATGCTTACAACACATGAAAAGTATGGTAGAGCGCTTGCCGATTTGTCACTTGCTCACATGAGAAAACAGCCTATAGACGAGGCTCAACTTCGTTCACGCATTGAAAAACAAGCTGAATTTTTTAGATATTTTGTGGAGACTAGTGGCATTACTTCTGAGAATAAATCTGTCACAGAAGAAATAATTACGGAAGACGTAGTAAGCCAAAATATTATTGGGAAAAGGCAAATGGACTAATAAGTATGCTGCCGAGACATCCAGTCAATTTTTTAGTTACTTACCTTACAAATCAACTCATGAACTGGTTAAACGAATAACGGCCGGTATGGAGTACGTTGGCCTGCTGAATTGGATTATTACGATCTGTTTTGACTATTGTTCCATCGGCCCGTTTCTTCACATGTTCTGCATCATAGATGAACGGTTTTGCTTTAACCGGGCAAACTTTTACCGGGTATTGATGGAAAATTGTATTTACCAATGTTTGATTCTTTTCCAGTCGCGGATTTGGAGAAATCCTTATTTGGCCTTCGGTTAACTCAAGCATTTTCTTAATGATCGTGTAATTGGTAACATGCTCCCTGAAGAGCGAGTTTTCGGTGTCGCCGAAATAGTCGCCTGTGATCATATAGAGATAGTCAGGATATTTCACCAGCACTATTTCACACAGGCCTTCGGTGCCAACATTGGGAATTTTTATTACTTCAATTGTCTGCAGGTAATGGAGGCCACCGGTGCTTACATCACCAATGCTAAAACCCGGGCCATTATTGATCAATAAACTGGAATTAAAGAAACGGCGTAATTGGAAAATGCCTACCGTTTGTATAAATGATTTCGCTCTATTGTTGCGAATCTTTTATCATCTCCTTCATAACCTCCTGAATATATTTATTTTTTTCTTTAAATAATTTATGCTCGAGCATTATTACTGCCGCAGCCTTTTTATCGTCGCCTTCGGTATATTCCATTTCGACTAAATTGCCTTTCCACTTAGATGTCCATCCATCCACTGTACTAATTTTTCCAGGGCCATATGTTTCGTTTAAATAATTTAAGAGGCATTTGGAGTTGGCATTATCAACCGTTGCAAGCGCTATCATACAAATCTTGTTATCAAAAGTCGAGAGTTGCACAGCGTTCAAGGTGCATCCACCCAATTTTGTATATTTTTCATCCTTAATAATGTAATTAGCCACCAGGTGTTTAATATCCTCAATATCTTCGGTGTCCTCATCGTCGATAACCAAATTGACACGCCCGGTGAGATCTTTGATATCAGTTCCAAATTTGATGTCTTTGTAACCGTACGTTTGATCCACGGTGGCCTTCTGGCTAAATGATACTAAGCATATAAGTAAAAGGGCCAATGTTATGAGCTTTTTCATATAGCAATCGATTGTATTAAATAGGACAGCAAAATCGCAAATTTAACCTTTTATCGATTTAGAGCGATTCTGAAGGGTGCATTCTCTCACCCTGCAAACCTGCTCACCTGGCTGCGAATTCCGGCTGTGCACTGCTGCCCGGGTTTGTGTCTTCACAAACCCCATCACAAAAATAGCCTGCCGTGCCTACTTTTTTGGTTTATAAAACGAATTCCCAAACCCATCAAAATAGGGTGATCTTTTATCGTTTATATTGGGCGATGCGGGAACAATACGCGCCAGCGAGATAAATTCAATAACCAATAAAGTGCTCGCGCGGCATGTGGCCGCCGAAGCTTGGACATTTTCTTTGGCGCTCCTGCCCCTTGTTATAATTAAAAAGGTCTTTGTAAGATAAAGTTACTTCCAGGCCGCCCCTGTATTGCGAGGCCATCGAAAGCTTGCTGACATTAACATCATAACTTAAACCTACAGTAAATTTTGACAGGTGCATTTCAATCACAGGAATTATTGCATCATCAAGACGGTATAATATGCCGGCAGTTATCCCTTTATAAACATTTTCGTTATCATCAACAAAAAGGTCGTGACTATACATCATGCCTGCCTGGAAAGTTTTTACTTTAGCCTGCTTAAAGAAATCTCCATATAACACAAGATCGTCATCACCATTTAGCGGAATATACGTTCCGAGGTTAGCAGCTATCTTTTTATTCAGCGCCACTTCCTGTCGTTCAAAAAATGCTACCCTGGGTTTCAAAAAATGGAACACGCCCACTCCAACAAAGTAGTCAATATCAGTTCCTATCGTACCGTTAGCACTTAAGCCGAACGACATGTCCAGGTAATGAAGATCAGTCTTATTAAAAACCTGGCGGGACGATGGAAGAATAGTAAAGCTGCCATTACTCCCCTCAATAAACTGGTCGTTCAATACGAGCTTGGTAGGGTCAAACCGCTGTTGTACAAGCCCGCCCATTAAAGCAAATGAAAGAAATGAGTTTTCTTTTATAAACGGCACACTTAAGTTGGCAGCCGGCAACATCTGCGTGGTACTGAATTCCGATGTCCCTGCAATATCTCTCTCCAATTGCAGACCGAGTGTAAGGTTGGCATCGTTTATAAAATAAACAGGCAGCTTTACTTCAGAGCTGATCCCGAAGGTTCTATAGGGCACAGTAACACTTTGCCACTGGTTTCTATACGATGCGGTAAATCTCATATCACCGGTGAAAATGCCTGCCAGTGCGGGATTGCGCAAAAGCGGCTGATTATAAAACTGGGAAAAACCAACGTCCTGAGAAAGGGCTGTAAGGATATTTTGACATACAATAAAGGCCAAAATAATTTTAACAAATAACTTCATAACAAACCGTTTACAGTAAGGTAACATTGCCTTTGAAAACATATGGAGTTCCGTTTTCACAAATTACTTCAGTTGTATAGATATACACTCCAACATCTACAGGCTTCCCATTAACACTGCCATCCCATCCATAGGCAGGATTGTTGGGAGGAAAATTATTTTTTTCAAACAAGAGCTTCCCCCAGCGGTTAAATATCCTGAACGATTTAACAGAAGCAATACCGGAGGCTCTTATCATAAATTTGGCATTTTCAGGAAGACCTCCATGCGGGACAAATGCATTTGGGATAAAAACCTGCGATCCTTCACAAAATGTCTTTACACAAATAGTACTGCTCCCGCTGCAACCATAAATGTTGGTTGCTTTTACAGTAAAGCAACCGTCGTTTCTGATCTTTGTAACGGGTGACGAGCATGCGGGATCATTACAGTCAATATCCTTCGATGGTGTCCATTCAAACGTTTTCACGGGCAAAATATTTGGCTCTCCTGCATTCGTGATTACCGGGGTTAGCTGCAACAAATAACCGGTGGGAAGTGTCAATGAATCCTGTGCAAATTTTACATCCGGGTAGCCACCAACACGTATCAAGGTATCTCTTGTAGCGCTACAGCCGGTTTCCGGTGAACTAACAGTGATAGTATAAACTCCTGCGTCCTGAACGGTTACATTAATTATTTCAGCATTAGCTGCATTTACCGGAAATCCCCTTCCCGGCCCCGTCCACAAATAAGTTAATGATGCATTTCCCGGTATTGAACTGGAGGCCTGCAAAACGAGCGCCTCACCTGTACATAAAGGCGTTCTCGTAGAGATTTGGGGCTTTAAAGGAGATTGTTTGACAGATACCTGGAAGCTTGCCTCCGGCGAAATACAATTGTTTTGAATGGCATACACAATATAGGTTCCTTCATCCGATACCTTTGCAGAAGGAAAAGTGACAACCGTATTCCTGCTGGTATCAGGGAGAGGTCCGAAGGCAGGCCCAACCCATACATAGTCAACTGGTCCCGTTTGTGAGCTTGTTGCCGATGATGCTGACAGGTTTAAAGGCGTTTCACTGCAAATCGGTGGGTTGTATCCTGCAACCGGTTTTGCCGGCGGATCAGGGTCCGTTAAAGCATATACATCCGGTATCTTTTGTGAATTACATCCGCCGGTTTCTACATAAATTCCTGAATAGGTACCTGCCGCCAGGGGTATGGTGATTTTGCCTGATGCATCTGTGCTTTCTGCGATTGAGTAGGCAGTCTGAAATTTTTCATAGTGAACAATGACGGGATAGTCAGGAATGGCATTGTTATTCAGATCAAGAACATGTAAGACAATTGTTCCGGAGGGTATCCCGCAGGTTGTGGGATTAGTAAAGGCTGAACTGATTATTTTAGTGGTAGGATGAACAATAACCGTAATCTTTGATGCAGCGCTCTCACATCCTGAGTTGGTTACCTGGCTTACGTAATAAGTAAATTCAGCAGGTGTTGAAGTGCTCACAGCTGGCGCCTGGCTTAACAGAACAAGATTCACATCATACCATTTAAGGCTATTTCCAGGTAACGGGTTTGCCGTTAAAGGCGTTGCAGGTGTACCGGTACAGAAGTTAACCGTATCAGCCTGCAGCAGGGGCGGGATAGGATTTATGGTCAGCGTTAAGTTATACGCAACTCCTGCACAGGGATTTCGGGAACGGCTCGTTGGCACTACCTGTATAGTAATCGACTGGGTCGTTTCACCTGTATTTATAAATGATAAAGAAATAGGATTGGGGCCTGATGAGGTACCGGATGTTACGCCGGATACATTTGCCGGCAGGGTTCCTGCCACTGACCAGGCATAATTCGTATTTGCCACCGTTGATGAAGGAGCAAAGACAGCCGTGCCTCCTGAACAAATGGATTGGGCGGATACAGGGAAAGTCAGTACAGGACTTTCATCTATCTCTACAGTTGCAACCGTAGCGTACGCAGGGCAGGGAGGCGTAGGAGAAATGGTATAGGTTACGGTATAAGTACCGGGAGTACTCAGTGAAGGATTTATTGCACCGGTGGTTGCATTAACAGATAATCCGGGCGTTGAAGTGAAACTTCCGCCGGCTGTTCCTGAAACAGCAACCTGCTGCGGAGTAGTAATTCCCTGGCAGTATGGAGATCCCGGATAATTGATTGTTGCTGTTGTAGCGCCACTTACAGTAACTGTTGCTGTAATGCTATAGTCCGGACAACCACCTGCACCGGGAATTGTATATGTTATGGTATATGTTCCCGGTAGGGCTCCTGATGGTGCAATGGTTCCGCTGGCCGGATCTATTGGTAATCCTGTTAATGGAGATATGGTGTAGCTGCCGCCCTGCGTACCGGTTAACGTCACATTTACCGGTGGATTGGGTGTAGCGGGTGTATTGGTGATCGTACACAAAATTGAAGGGGTATATACAATAGTTGCTAAGGCTGCCTTGGTAATGGTAATGCTGGTAGTAGTTACAAAGCCGGAACAAGGTGCAGAGGGAGATACGGTATAAGTGACAGTATATGTACCCGGCGTACTCGTGGCAGGCGTAATCACTCCGGTTGCCGCATCAATCGTCAACCCTGTGGATGATGAGAAAACTCCACCCTGTGTTCCAGTTAGTGTAGCATTAGTTGGAGGAGTTGACGTACAGACCGTAGCAGGATAGCTTATCACAGCAGCTGGCGAACTGTTTACACGTACCGTTGCTGTAGCCGTAAAATCTGCGCAGCCCCCTGTTCCCGGGATGGTATAAGTTATCGTATAATTTCCTGCCTGCGCACCTGAAGGAGTAAGCGTTCCTGTTGTTGCGTTTATAGTTAACCCCGTTGAAGGAGATATGGTATAATTGCCTCCTGAAGTTCCCTTTAGTATTACATCAACCGGCCGATTGGGTATGGAATCACTGTTTAAGACATTGCAGAGATTTGGAATGCCGTATGCTATAGTTGCTGATGGCGCTTCTGTTATAACAACACTGGTAGTGGTAGTAAAGCCGGGACAAGGTGCAGATGGCGGTATAGTATAGGTTACGCCATATGTTCCGGGGGTACTGCTTGCAGGAGTAATTGTGCCCGTTACCTTATCGATCGTTAATCCTGAAAACGAAGAGAAAGCCCCGCCCTGTGATCCTGTTAATGTAACATTAGTTGGAGCAGTTAATGTACAGAGTGCCGCCGGATAACTTATCGTGGCCGTTGGTGATCCGTTGACGTTCACAGTTGCAGCGGTTGTAAAATCTGAACAACCACCCGTCCCTGCTATGGTATACTTTATTGTATAATTCCCGGCCGTTGCGCCTGAAGGATTAAGGGTACCGGTTGCTGCATCTATTGACAATCCTGATGATGGGCTTATTGTATACACTCCTCCAGTTGTACCTGTTAATGCTACATTAACCGGTGGATTCGGTGTTGATGCACTGTTCATCACATTACACAGGCTTGTAATACTATAGCCTATAGCGGCTGAGGGGCTTGCCTTCACAATTACCATTATGGAATCTCTCGGCCCTTCGCCGCATCCTGTTGCCTGGCTTACATAATAGGTCGTGCTGTCAACTAAGGCAGTTGACGGAACAGGAGCCGTTGAACTGCCTGTACCGCCTGTTGCGGTGGTATACCAAAGCAGGCTGGTACCTGTTGCTGTTAAAGGAGAGGCTGCCTCGTTTTGGCAATAAATTACCGGTGATGTGACCGCAGGGGCTCCGGTAACAGAATTAACGGTTACTACTATGGATGCCCTTGGTCCTTCGCAGCCATTTACTGTTTGGCTCACATAATAAGTTGCATTTCCAGTTGCTGTAGTTGATGGAGTGGGAGGGGTTGAAGAACCTGTGCTTCCTGTAGGAGTATTATACCACAATAAACCGGTACCGGACGCAGTAAGCGGAGTGGCAGCCTGGTTTTGGCAAAGTTGTAAAGGTGAGGTTACACCCGGTGCAAGTGGCGCGACATTAACAATAACGGTGAGAGGTACCCGTTCGCTTTCGCAATTGTTGATCAAGGTCTGGCTTACGTAATAAATAAATGTTCCACCTTTATTTGTGGGAGGTGTCGGAGCCGTGGGCGAACCATTACCGCCTGTGAGTGTACTATACCATAGCAATCCAGTGCCTGTTGCGGTTAGGGGAATAGCCGGTTCCCCTTGGCAATAGGTTGCCGGGGTGGCTGAAACCGTAGGCGGCGGCGATACAGGCTGCACAGTAATTGTTTTCGTTTTGCTGTCTTCTCCGCAGGCAGTATTGGATGAAGACAGTTTGACATTATACGTGCCGGGCTTCGAATACGTGTGGCAGACAGTTGCAGCGGTTTCGATTGTGCTGCCGTCACCAAAGTCCCAGGCATAACTGGTATTCGTACTGCAGCTTGTACCACTATAACCGTTTACTGTTAAATTGGTAAAGCATACGGCGTTATTGAGGCAGGGCGTTGCAGGTGCAAAGTTGAAGTCTGCTATAGGCTTAATCCGAACCACGATTTGATTCTGGGTATATTCTTTAGTATAGCATCCGTTTATTGCATCTAAAACTGCAATGAAATCCTGGTTCGGACATGAAGACTTTGTATACTTGTGGGGTATCCATTGGACAGTATCTGCCTTGTTTAACGGGTGTGGTAAGGTTGTGTCGGATCCATCCCCAAATTTTATATTATAATAAGTCCCCGGCGTGTTTTTGAACCAGTCACCTATTGTAAAAGTAACTATAGTATCAGCACACATACTCGTTGTAGGATTAAGTGTGCTAAAGTTTGCAAGAGGATTTGCGCCGTTGTAGAAGTTTATTAATTTCTCTTTTGTGCAGCCGTTTGCCGGTGTTATGGTAATTCTTAGATCGAAATACCCCTGTGAACGATATGTATGAGAAGTTTGTAAACCTATGACCCAGTTCGGTTGCTTAAAATGAGTAGAATTGTCACCCCAGTCTATATCATAGTCACATGAGCCTCCCGCAAAAGTAGAACCGTTTTCTACCGTTAAAGTATAAGTTGAATTCCCGTCGCAATTTGTAAAAGGTAAATCCAGTGTGCTTATATCGGTAAGAGAAGGTTGTGGAGTAGGTAGCACAGTCAAAATATTTGAGCTCGTAAAAGTTCCTTCAGGCGTTGTTACTGAAATGGCGCCACTGCCAGACTGATCAGATATGGTGGCCGTAATCGTGGTTGAGTTAACTACCTTAAAGCTGATAACCGGAGTGCCTGCCGTGTTTACGCTTGTTGCTCCTGTAAAATTTGTTCCGGTTATAGTAACACCACTTCCCTGGCATACGGTCGCCGGAGAAACGGATGTAATGGTTGGCGCTTGTGCCGTGGCCGAAACAAAATTTCCGAATATCAGACATTGTGTAATAAGAAAAATGATACCCAATTGCTTTAAGCGCAGATGCAGGTAAAATACACTCATGAAGTTTTGGTTAAATGAATACGGCCGCCAATAACTGAAAGCTAATGTTTCCGCATGTATGTTATGATTATTTCCTATTCAATAGAAAGATTTTATTAACAATTTAAGCTTAAATATGAAACGGGGTATGTACAAAATAAACGAACTTTTTTTTTGAAAATTATCCGTTTCAATAAGATAGAATAATATATAATTTTTTTACTATCAGAAAAACAATATGATCCCTTTGTTTTATAAACGAAAGTAATTAACGATTTATGCAGGCACATTAAGCGAAAAGCCTACAGAGGTTAGCGTGGCCTTTTTATCAAACCCTGGAGACAATTTATTAGAATATTTTTACAGCAGCGGTTGTTTATTATACCGGACAGGGTAGTTGCGTTCAACCCTAAATTAACTCTGAAACCGCTGTAACTCAAATACTCTATTTTTGTTACTGAAAAGTTTTGCCAAGTGAAACACGGGGAAATATGCCCGGAACCCTATTAACTCATTTTTCCATGAAAAAGACGATCATTGGCTATCACCTTGGCGACAGGCTTGATCTGAAAGAATTAAAAAATAATCTTGCATACGATTGTATTTATGCTGACCCTACTGAACTAATGTACGAGGTGGGTGATAGCTCATATTTCAACATCTTTGACTATGGAAGTGTTGTTTTTTTTGGCATTGATAGTAACGGCCAAACGAATATAATCAATGCAGTGCGTACAATTTTAAGACTGGACAGTACCGAGCTGAAACGCGAGAATTTTGATGTTGAGATTGATCCCGGGGCTTCATATAAAGTCATTTTCGACAGGCTGATCATAAAAGAACTAAGCATTGATATCGCCAAGATAATTATGCTGAATATTGCCCAGTCGGTTGCACTTGATTATTATATAGAACAGTCGAATAATTTACTGGACCAAACTTATCAGTTCACTATCGCGCTGGAAGAAAAAGGGAAATTTTCTATCAAAGGCAAAAGGCTTTTGAAGTATATTGGCAGGATGCTTAACCTAAAAAATAAGATCGCACAAAACCTTTACATTTTCGATAGCCCTAATCTTACCTGGAACGATGAATACCTGAATGCTATCAATAATGATCTTAGCCGCGAACTGGATATCAAGTTGCGCCATAACAGTCTCCAGGAAAGTTTGAGTACAGTAAGGGAAAACCTTGAAATCCTTAAGGATATCCACCAGCATTCTTACAGTAACAAGCTGGAGCTGATCATTATCGTATTGATCGCTATCGAGATTATCAACCTAATCGCAGACAAACTGAGATAAGGTGCTGCCTGTTAACATAAGGGTGACTTGGAATAAAAATGGGGGTTACTTTCCAAGCCGGTAAAGCCTTATACTTGACGGGTTGTATTAACATGCAAAGTAAAACAAAGTCTATGTTTCGATACGACTGGCTTTGCAGTGGCGGTACTACACCTTGGCCTACCATCTCCGGAACGTCAGTGTCTTGTTGGTCGTGTTTATAACAAGTTTGCTATCGCTATCAAAGCCGTATTTTTGTGCGCTACGGATATTGTCAACAAATTCCTTTCCCCAGGAGGTTTCCTGAACTTTCGTCATGGATAAAAAAGGAATTGTCAATTGATTATTTCTTGCGGTTGAATAGTCGCTTTCAGATATGTCGTTAGTGGGGGTATGCCCATAGAACACTCCGGAAGTACTGCTCCTGGCAGTAAAAGTAAGGTCAACATTGCCATTAACATCACCAGGTTTGGTTGTTATTAAACCTGAACTATTATCTTTCACTGCAATCATCCTCCAATTACCTTCTAATTTGGCCGAAGTTGGCTCGATACAATTTCGTTTGTCGCAGGAAAAGAACGTTAAACTTACTACGGCAAAAAAGTATAGAATTTGTTTCATAAGAAGTGTTTTTTATATTGATTCTTTTTAGGGTGAAAACGCTGCACGCTAACCAGAAGGCATATATTTGGCATTCCCTAAAATAAGTAGAATTAGCTTTTGTCCCTAATTTACGCGCGCCAATTATCGCACAATAATATTGATTTTTTTACGTCAATATTTTTGCAGGCCCTTTATATGTCGCCTGCCGGTCTTAAAGTCTTTGGTTAGTCAACTATTTTTTTCGGGGAACCTGTTGGGTTTGATTGTAACGTGATGTTTTAGTAAGTTTGATAACCCTATCTTTTAACGTTTTTGTACTCCTTTTGAATTCGCCCGGGTTATTTAGTGATTTTGAAATCTCCTATCGTTGTAATTTTTCTTCATCTGTTTTCGAATAAGAAATGAGGAGGGGGGCCAAGTAACCCGTAACACTAAATTGGCCGGTAGTTTCAACCATTTCCTGACAAAACCCCGTAACTGCAAGCAGGGCAGAAATGTCATTACAAATTATTTTTCATCGTATTGTATTTTACCTGTAAGCATATTTTCATGAGGCTGCGTGTTTAAGCACTGTTCTACAAGATATAAGACACCGTTACATAGTAAAAGCCACCAATAGAAGGGCCGCCTAAAAAAGAATAGTAATAACGATTCAATACGTTGGTTGCACCCAATTTAATGCTAACGCCAGGCTTTTTGAATTGATAGCTTGCCTGCACATCCAGGCTGCCGTAGGAAGGTACCTGCCCGTTTACCAAAAAAGATTGCCAGTAATATCTGCTTTGCCATTTGTAAGAGATACCGGCCCCAATGCCTTTATATATATGATCATTGGATACAAAGATATTGGTGATCCATTCCGGGGTATTAAAACCGTCTTCAAGGCCGTCATTACTTGTTTTTCTGTCCAGTTTTGCATAGGAAACATTGGCACCGGCAAGGCATCCCTCCGGAAAAGCATATTTGAGCCCAAGGCTGCCGCCATAGTTGTGCACGTTTGTTTTTGAGTTGGTCCAAAGCCGGTAGCGGTCCTGTAATTTTTTATCGTTCAGGTAAAACGGAATAGAATCAGGAAGCGTTGTTTTGGGAACACTTGCTTCTACCTGGGCAATAAAAGAGCTATAGTTATTAAAGTAGAAATCCAGATCGATGAATAATTTGGATTTTAAGAACAAACCTTTGTATCCTGTTTCAAAAGACCTGATGTATTCCGGCACTAAATACGTGTAACTATTTTTTATCAGGGTGCTTTGATTCTTTTTAATGGCGGCATCCCTGGGTATGCCGGCGGCGTTCACATCTTTTATAACTGCTGCCTGGAAAGCATCAATGGAGGATTTTAAAAAAGAGTTTTCAAATACCCCGTCAGACATTACTTTCAGGCCGCCCACTCTTTTAACACCACCACTGTTTACATTTGAAAAACCTTCAAATAAGCTGGGAAAGCGATAACCGCTCTGGTAAGCCAGCCGGAAATTATTTTTTAAGGCCGGAGAATATACAATGGTAAGCCGTGGATTGAAAGTAGTATGGAAATAATCATTTTTGTCGGCTCTTAATGTAGCACCGATCTTAAATTTATTTTTCAGCAACTGTTTAGTGATGGCAATAAAACCGCCTGTTTTGCCGTATACCAGGTTATCATATTCTTCGCCTTTTACCGGGTTGATAAAGTAATTTCCGTCCGGCACTACAATATAAGTTCTATAATCAAGGCCTGTAATCATTTCCAACGTTGCATTGTTTTTTATTGAAGGTAAAAACGCTTCGGTAATATTTAGCTGTGCATCCACATTAACCAGGTTTGCTTTTACTCTTAATGCGGCGCCCAGGTCCCAGTTGTTAATATCCTTTAATGTATTTATGGTAGCGTTCCATGCGCTGCTGCCCGGCCGCAGCCTGCCCGAGTCAGCAAAGGCCCTTGCATTTTGTAAGGCAAGCGGTACTGGCGTTCCGGAAATGGCACTGCTGTTAAACCGGTTGGTAAAATCCTTAAACCAGTTATCATCACTCTTGAAGTTCTTGTCCATGTTTTCGGCGATTGAACGAAGGTTATAGGATTGCCCTGTATTCTCTAAATTCCAGTAAGCATGAGCAGTAAAAGAATTTGTTTTTAAAGAGATGGCGTGCTGTTGTACAATGTAATTATCGAGCCGGAACCGGTTGGAGCGCTGGTAAATATTGTCAAGCTTCGCAAATTTGTAACTGTAAGTAATGATGGAAGTTTTGTTTATCTTATATACCATCGCAACATCTGCTTTTGCGTTTTGCAAATCGTAATCTGCCACTTGTTTTTCGAAATAGCCCGTACGGGCCACTATATAATTTTTGTTTTGCAATGTCAGTGTTCTCCTGTTGGAGGATTCATTCCCATACCCGTTTACGGGATCATAGGCGGGATTGTTTTCGTTGCCCAGGCCCGCTGTGAGGTTGGCGCCCGGAACTAGGTCGGCATGGTCATCAGCCACCCAATCGTTTCCCTTTGTAAAAGTTCCATTTATCTTGAAAGCAAGCTTGTCTGAAAAAGCATGCGCAATACGAAGGGATGTTTCTGTAAAACCGGATATGCCGCTGTTAATATCGTTGATATGGTTTATACCCGTCTTTTGCTGAATGCTTATACCCGGGCTGCTGAAGGGGTCTTTAGTAGTAAAGTTGGCGAGCCCGTTAATGCTATTCATTCCATACAAGGCGGCCGCGGCTCCCGGTATGATCTCAACACTTTCAATATCAAGGTCACCCGGCCCCAATGCATTGGCAATCGGCGCTCCTAAATGCGGTGCCTGTATATCCATTCCGTCTATTAACTGGGCAAAGCGAACATTGGTAGTATTAGCAAATCCTCTTGTATTGATTACTTTGAAGCCCATGCTTGGTGTGATCATTTGTACACCCTTTACATTCTCCAGGGCATCAAAGAAAGAGGGAGCCGCGGAGCTTTTAAAATACTGCGCATTTGCTTTTTCAATGCTTACCGGTGATTGTAATATCCTCTCAGCAACTCTTGAGGCAATAACCACCACCTCATCCAGTAACGGTATATTGAAGGTGTCTGTCGCGTTTTTAAGACGAGTACCGATCTGGGCAACCGCTGTAACGGTAAAAAAACAGCCTATTAATGCTTTTACGAAAAATCTCATCGGTATAGCATTTTACTTTTGGTATAATTGCAGAAACAATGGAACGGGGTCGTTATTCCTGTGCATGAATAACGATAGTAAAAATAGAACAGCGGGCGAATATTATAAAATATATTTTTCGGTTTGCTGCGCCAATAGTTTTTGAAATTTTTTATTAAAGTCGTTGAAGAGAGTAATGAACTTTTCTCCTTCCTGTGTAATCACTGCTTTGCCTCCACCTTTGCCGCCGCGGCTGGAAACTACCAACGGTGTTTTTGCCTTGCTGTTCATGTCGTCAATTAGCTGCCAGGCCTGCCGGTAGCTCATTTGCATTGCTAACGCTGCCTGCCTTATAGAACCAAATTGTTTTATTTTTTCCATTAATTCAATACGTCCCTTTCCAATCATTTTTCCTTCCTCCGTACTAATCCAGATTCGGCCATCCGCTGTAAGGGACAATTTTTTCTTATTGGTGGGCATCCTCGTATTTATGGCGTTGCTTAAGTATTGCGCTAAGGTATATTAGTTTTAAATAATCGTATTGAGCAACTGGAATGTTAATTCGCCATTGTTGCAAGTTTCAATTCCAGCCTGAGGACACGGCTGTACGTACAACACATTAAGTACTGTAACCAGGCCGTAGGCAGAAGCGAAAGCAGACCGGTAAACAGTATACGCTGCCTCGTGAGTCACCTGGGTATCGTCCCGGTGAAGCAATTGATACTTTGCTTAATGGCACACATTTTTGTAACTATAGCTTGTTACAGTATTTTATTTTGTCTAATCTCACTAATTATCATTAAATAAATTAACTTACATAGCTATTAAACGATTCTTTTCTTTCCAATCCGTTGAAGAGTAACTGCTGTCTCATTTCCTTCATTATAAAAAACTATAGTGTCCGCCAACCATGCAAGCGCTAATGCATAAGATGCGCCCAACTGTGTATAAAAAGATTTCTTTAATGACCTTGTCAAAAAAATTAAAACATAAAAAAACAAACTATGCCAACAGTAATTATTCGTCACAAAGTTGGGAATTTCGACACCTGGATCAAAGGTCACCAGGACAGGATGGAATTATTTGGGCCGGTAACATCAGGCTTGCAGGAGTTCCAGGATACCAATGACCCTAATTCGGTTGTGCTGGTTGTAGAAGTAACAGATATGGATAAACTGAATGAAATGATGAAAGATCCGAAAGTACAGGAGAAAAAGGACCAACACACCGTAATCGATCCTCTCATTATTTCGAGGCCGGTATAGTTTATCATCCCATATGGGTTACGGGTGATCGTGACACCGCAAACTATTTGCGCTCCATACGGGCTTAGCGTCAGTTTCATGCACTGAGCTCGTGTAATTGTGTATGGCATTTACCGCTGTCGAAACGGATCAGAAATCCTGTGGTTTAAATTTTCAAAATGCTACGGATCTGCAAGGGGTAAATTACGGGTAACTGTGTGATCATATGCAGGAGATGCAAATGATAGAAAAATATTTGTTCAATGCACCGTCGCTGCTGTCTTTCTGTTGCTAAGCCTATAAAGAACTTTAGTGTGATGTGAAACTTATTAGCTTTAGCATGAGTTATAACCCGGGACTTCCTGTTAAAATTTTTGGTAGCTTACGTTCACATGACGTATGGAAAAGGACGATAAACTTAAGGAGTTGTTGCAAAAGATCGAGGCACTTTCTTTACAAATTGAAAAATATAAAGAAGAAGTTGACCTTGTTAAAGATGAAGTATCCGCTTTAAAAAATGACAATCCTGGAACTCCGTTGGATCCGATGCCAAAAAAAACGCCAACAGAACAATCCGTTCCGGGATTCGAAAATTTCATTGGCCTGAAGCTTATAAATTTTGTTGGTATAATTGTATTGTTAGCCGGCCTTACGATAGGAGTGAAATATGTTATTGACGTAGACCTTATCTCTCCTTTTATGCGCGTGATACTCACCTACCTGGCAGGTACGGTGTTGTTTTTCATTTCATTACGCCTCCGCAAAAAATACCAGTTATTCAGCTTAATCCTTTTCAGCGGCTCCATGGCGTCCGCTTACTTTACCACCTACGCTGCATATGAATATTACGCCTTACTACCAGCAGTGCCGGCATTTATTGTAATGTTGGCCCTTACCTTTTTCACGGTGTATAATTCTATTAAGTACAACAGGCAGGAGATAGCGATCCTTGGGTTAACCGGTGCATACGGCATCCCATTTTTTGTAAGAGGAAATTCAGAGAATGTTACCGCTTTGTTCGCTTATATCGTTATTATCAATTTTGGCGTGCTGCTTGTTTCGTTTCGAAAATACTGGCTGTCATTGATGTACATTTCTTTCTTTACCACATGGCTTATTTACCTGAGCTGGGTAACACTATACGGCTCAGCTGAAACCAGGGTAAAAGGAATAGCATTTGGTTATGTTTTTTTTGCTTTCTTTATATTAAACTCTCTTGTGTTTAAAACACTAAAAAGGCTTGCTATAACCAATAATGATACTTTTCTTATAATACTAAATAGCCTGTTTTTATATCTTTCACTTATATTACTTTATAAAGAATCCGGCAAAATTGCAGCAGAAAATATTACCCTTTACTTTGGCGCTATATACCTTTTCGCTGCAATCGCAGTTAGAAAATATTTGGCCTCACAGCGACATGTTTATAACGGGCTGTTCGGTATTTCAATAGTTGCGCTTGTTACATTTACGGGTATGAAATATATAAATTTTATACTCACCCTCATATGGGTCAGTATGGCGGTCATCATGTTTGTAGCCGGGATGCTGTTCAAATTGAAGTTATTCAGAATCGCTGCCATACTTTTATTTGCTGCTACTCTCGTTAAGTTATTACTGGTAGATAGCATGAGGTTTAATTCTATACAGAAAGTAAGTGCTTATATAATTATCGGCGTCATCTTGTTGATTATTTCTTTTCTCTATCAGAAATATAAAAAGATCATTTTTGGAACCGAAAAGCATTAATCCGTCACGGATTTCCAAAACACCGGGGGCTATACTGTGCTAAATAGTAAACTTTTCCCCTTCTCCTTGAGTATGGTCTGAACCCGCCCAATAAAATTAGCCAGGTCAAAGGGCTTTGCTATAAATCCATCGGCATTACAATCGATGTATGCTTTCTCGCTATTCAAAATCGCAGAAAATAGTAATACAGGAATGTCCGCGGTCAGACTATTACTTTTTAGCTGTTTACAAATTTCCCGTCCATCGGCCCCACTTAATGTTATGTCAAGTATTATCAGATCGGGCTGAAAATTCTCAATTACGTCAAAAAGTTGTTGCCAGCGCAAGACGCAACGAACCAGGTAGTTTTTTGATTCCAGCACAATCTTCACTATGTCGATTATGTCAACGTCATCGTCCACGACAATTATTTTGTGCATGTAAATTCATTTAAGAATTGATCAATTAAGCAATAAAACGGAAACTTGGAATTAAGTATACTTATGAAAATATACTTAACGGTACGGCCTTAGGCGTTATAAAATTAGTGTTATTTTAACTTTTTCCAATATTTAAGTCAACGTTTTTCGTCTTCAATCACCGCACCACAGAATAGTTTACCACGGCCAGGTAATTCCGGAAGGTCGATGATTGTGCGGTGGCACATTTTTTTACACTGGTCGACTACCGGTTTTTGCAAAATAGCATAAGTGGCTGGCTTAAAGGCAGGACCGGCTAAATCGCCGGTTTTTTTTGCCAATGAAAGTTGGTTGATATTGCTTTTAAACTAGCCGCGTGATAAGAATGAGACGATTAAGATGTCAGAATTTTTCCGGCGCAGTTGCAAATGAATTGCGTAAGGGCAGGGAAACAAAGAAAGCCGAGCCGCTGCCTTCGCTTTCTATCCATATTTTCCCATTATGGCGTTTTATTATATCCTTGCAGATGTAAAGCCCAAGGCCAAATCCTGAAATGTGGCGGGTTATATCTTTTGTCCTGTAAAAGCGTTCGAAAATTTTTCCCTGTTCCTCCTTTGGTATGCCAATTCCAAAATCCCTGATGCCGATAATCACTTCAGAATCGTTTGTATATGTGTGAACAAGAATCTCTTCTGTATCCGGAGAATACTTAATAGCATTTGATAGAATATTTACAAGCACCTGTTCTATGCGTTGTTTATCCCCGAATATGATATGATCTACGGGGGAACCCTGCCTTATTATTTTATGCCGTGGAGAAACGATCTGAATTGCCGCTATGGTTTCATCAACAAGGGAATCGATATTGAAATTATCGAGGTTAAGCCGCAACTGGCCGCTTTGTATTTTAGAAACGTCCAGGAGGTCGTACAGGAGCAGCTCAAGCTTATTGACATTTTGATTAGCTCTTTCTATATACAGTTTATTAGGTTGTTTATCTTCCATGCTCTCAAGCACCTGCAGATAAGCTTTAATGCTTGTTAGCGGCGTCTTCAATTCGTGACTTGCAATACCGATAAACTCATCTTTTTTCTTGTGTCCCTCAAGTATCTGGTCCATTAAGTTATTAAATACAAAAGATAGCGTGGTAATTTCGTCTTTCCCTTCTACAACAACATGCTTTGTGTAGTCAGCAGTTTTGCTTACCTGGTTCATGATATTTACCAGGTATAAAAGGCGCCTTGAAATATAGGGCTGAACGATATGGGCAATTACAAAGGCAAGTGCAATACCTGTTATCAGTAATATGGCAGCTATCTGGTACTTCTGTCTTTTTATTGCAGCCAGTTCTGATAATTTAACCTGCAGGCAAACCGTGCCGATTATTTCATTATTGTTAATTATCTTATTATAAACCAACAGGTAGTCTTTTGAAAATTCGTGCCTGTCACCGGGATATAAAACATGGTTGAAGCTAAACGTATCTTTGCCGGCTGCGTATGTTGCAAAAATATTTCCTTTCTTATCGAAGATAAATGCATGTCTCACTTCAGGTGATATTTTATGGAGGTCCGAAAGAATTGCCGCAGCGGCATCACTATCTAAAAATTCCAGCGCAGAGATACTGTTTGAACCCACCACCTTTGCAAGGCCCGTCATACTCTTCACCTTTCGTTCCTTGTATCCTTTTATATCGTTGATTATAAAAGCAGCAAAGCAAAGGCCTAACACCATGACGCTTGTAAAAACCTGCATCAGCACAAGTTTGTTTTTTATAGATATGTCCCGGATATTAAGCAAAACAGGGTGCTGGTTTTTATTCTATTTTACAATAATAGCTAATTTTAATAGTTGCGAACTTGCCTTCAGACCGGCTAAATTAAGAGCCCTGATGTTAGATTCAAATCTTAGCTTATCCTTAACGAGCACAAAATTAAAAGCCGTGCCTTCCCTCGCATATCCTTCTTCTTCGCTTATAGTGAGGGTGCCGCCACTAAGTCTTGGAAATATCGAATTTAGGGGAACAGGGCAATTTTTTGGAATATAGAGAATATTACAAAAGTTGATTTCTTCAGGCTTGTCGAAACGCCTGATAACAATTTTTTTATCATTAACGGTTTTTGTTCTGGCGATCTCTTCCAATGGCTGATAGATCAACGATGGGCCGATAACGCCAATTATAAACTCATTTTCAGGTTCATAGTTCCCCCAGTTGATATACTTTGTAAAATTGTAAACAAACGCAGCCTTTAAATTATATTCTTCTTCCTGGCCAAGGGCACAAGAGCCGCGCAGCGTCAATACGAGCACAATAAATAGAAGTCTTTTCAACATCGATATTTTCCTTGTGCGTTTTACATTCTAAAACAAATTGAGGCTGACCTTAAATACCACGCTTCGGCCAGGCTGTTCAAGAACAGTTGAATACAAGAGCCCATCTGCGGTCCTGAAGCCAGGATCAAGCCATTTAGAGTTAAACAGGTTACGGACGTTTATACTGGCACGTACTTTTTCATTAAATAACTTTCCTGTATTTATAACACAATTAGCAAGAAAGTAGCCGCTCACCGGGCCATAAGGATCTGTCCTGGGCGCCTGCCGTTGCCCCACAAAGTTGCCGGTAAGGCTTACTGTAAAAAGGTCTTCAATATACGTAGTGATACCTGCATTACCTTTAATGGACGCTACACCCGGAACCTTGCCTGATATTTGCGATACAAGATTTTTTCCCCTGGCATCCAAATAAGTCAGATTGATGAAGCCCGAGACCTTGCTGGTAAATAACATGTCGAAACTGGCCTCTGCACCATTGGTTTTTTGAACGCCCGGGTTTTTATTTGGGTTAAGCCCTGATAGGTTACCGAGAACGATTACATCGGTAAGCTCATTTCGAAAGAGGTTTAATTGAGCCCGTAAATTGTTTGAAATCGAATATATTGCATTTACTTCGTACGTTATTATTTTTTCTTTTTTTAAGGCAAAATTTAGCTGCGCCTGGTGTATTTCTAAATTTCCCGGGGCCCGAAAGGCTTTTCCAAACTGCAATTTGAAGGTGAGCTTTTCACCAGGCTGATTAACTACAACAATTCTGGGGCTTATAGCATTTCCGAAATAACTATTACGATCATAGCGTCCTCCAAGCGTAAAGTATGTTTTACGAAGTAAGCCGGTTGTAAGGATATATTGAAGATAGCTTCCAAAATTGTTGCGTATGTCAGACAGCCTGGGCAGATAAGTTGAATAAATATTTATTAGCGTGTCCCTGCCGTCAAGGAGATGTACAGAAGTGTCAAAAGTGGATCTCCTTGCACCTTGTTCTACATTGTCCTGGTAGAACGCAAGCCCGGCCGAAAACCGCTGTTTTTCAGAGAGAGAATAATTTGCTGAAATTTCTGCTGATGCCCGGTTTGAATAGCTGGCGATTTTTGCACGAATCAGCTTTGTGCCGTCGATGGTGACATAAATATAAGAATCCTGCCCTGAACCCGTTTCCCGGTAAAGCAGGCGGCTAAAAAGAGTCAGCTTTTCATTAGGTTTATATTCATTCTGTATAAATAAAGTTTTTAAAAAAGGATCGTGTAGCCCGGATCTTTCTCCCCTGATGTCCCGCGCCAAAACTCCAACCAGGCCAAGGTTATCGTTACCCTGTGATGGAAGCCCGAGATAGACCGTAGGGCTATTGGAGTACGTTCCCCATCCCATTGGAGTTTTATAGCTGCGGTATCCGAGGGTGGTTTTCGACTTCAGTGCATAATAAGTGACAGAGCCGTTAAAGGAATACGCTTTATCAACATAAGAGGCTGCATACTCGGGATCCCTGTTCGTAAATTTGGGGCCGTCGGAACTATAAAGCGTGCCTGCAAGAGCGAATTCCAGTTTCCCCTTTTTTATTCCCATGCTAACCTTGTCAAATGATGTGTTGAATGTGCCATATCCTTTTGCTGCATACAATCCGTTCATTTCCTGTCCTTTTTTTGTAATAATATTGATCACGCCGCCAAAGGCATTCGCTCCATACAAGGCCGAGGCGGGTCCCCAGATTACTTCGATGCGCTCAACATTATGAAGGCTGTAAGCGGGACCAGCGATATCATTGCTGCCCAGAATGTTGTTTTCCACTATGCCATCGATCATGAGCAGGGCCCGCTGATTTTCTGCGCCGTACATGCCGCGAAAGTAGATCAGGGTAGGAGCGTAACCATTTATATGAATAAAGTCAATTCCGGGTATATCGCGTAATGCATCCTCCAGCTGTTCGTATCCTCTTTCCTCAATTTGTTTGGCTGTAATAACGCTCATTGTAGAAGGCGCCTCACTTATTTTTTGCTCGTATCCCGTAGCTGTTATCACATTAAGGTTCATAAGGGTCTCAAGCGAAAGTTCAGAAAGCTGCAAGACTTTTGAAACCGTATCCGTTTGGGCATTTGGAAAAAAATAGCTGAGACATAACACATAGGAAAGAAAAACTCTTCTCATAAACAGAAATCTTTTATGGCAAGGTTATATGATGCTAAAGTATAATACAAGAATAGTGCACTTTTCTATAAATACCGGTATTTTTAGAAGAGAAATTTGCGAATTTTCGTTGATTAGATAATTTGAAGATTGGATGATCGGATAATTTGGTATTAATGATTTGGTGATTTGATGATTTGGTAATTTGATGATGCGATAGCTCCCGGGTTGATAATAATTTATGATTTGGTCAGTATTGTCATATGAGCCTGCCGAATCATAATTTGGAGATTGGTGCAGTTACGGTGAGGAGTTAAACCTGTATGAAAGCGAAAGTTGCCGCGGTATGTAAAAAGGGTAAAGTCACTTACCGGCAAGCTGGAACCCGGGTTGGGCGATACTTTGGAAAGCGCCGGGAACCGGGCCGTAGTTACTCATTCAAGGTATTTAAGGTGCTTGCAATTTGTTTTAAAAGATCGGCATCAACGTTTTTGATGTTATCCATTTTTACGGCATTAGCTACTGCCCTGTAATTTCCTTCTTCATCCGGTTCAAATAAGATATTGTTACCTTCTACCTCAACCTCGAACTTATGTGTATATCCAAATTTCATATAAGTACCTTTAAAAGTTAACTCGTTACTTTTATAGGTAACAGGTATATCAATGCCTGCCATAAAAGGTCAACTGATTTTTGAATCAATGGTTGTTTAAAAACAGAGGAAAATTAATTGATAAAAATCATTAAAAGTTAAGAATTAAGAGTTAAGAATTAAAAGTTAAAGCAGTGCGATAAGCATTAGCAGAACGCTATTTGCCGGGCAAGAGTTCTAATAGATGCAACGGCATCAAAAAATATGCGGGATTGATAAGATTAGCAGAAAGCTTTTAAAACCTCTTATCGAACTTCAGAGAGTTACAAAAAAGGTAAGCTGTGAAATACGGGAGCAAGGGATCTCATATTTCACAGCTTGGCGTCAGGATTGAATTCAGTTGTTCGACGCAACGCTATTATTTTCTACGATAATATTTGTTAGCAGCCGTCCGTCAGGCAACTCACTGGAAGCGTAGTATAATCTTAATACGCCCACATTTCCCTTACTTAGATTAAGGATGTCTTTGACATCGCACAACATGGCGGCAACAGGCGTGGCGGCATCCGCAAAATGCCATTCTTTCAGAACTTTATTTTTACCGTCCTTAATGCTAACCGTCCTGTTTTTGGCAATATGGCCGCAATGATAATATTTAATTTTCAATTGGTCATTTGCTGAATAGCGATTCAGCCGCAGACTGTTAATGCCGGCGGGTTTGCCAAATTGTTGCACTACCACTTTATTGTTCAGGGATATTTCAAATCCCTCGCCCCCTAAGTTTGTGAAAGACGCCATGGTTACGGCAATAGCGAGCATCACCGTTGTTTTACTGATAATCTGTTTCATGATAAATTTTTTAATGAAGAAATAATATGCAAAAAAACCACGCTTCCATGTACAATGAAAATCTCTTTGACAAAAGGAATACATTACTTGATGTTCTACAATGAGCGGGTCATAACGCTTTGGCTGGGGGAAGCGTCAAGAGAAAGCGGCGTGTGTCATTGAAATAAGTAGAAACAAAATGGCAGGTGAGACGTATTGCATTCTTAATGCACTTCTATAACTTTCTAATTTTGAATGAATATTATTTAAAAATAATTTTGGTGGAATGATGCTGGTAAAAAGGCCTCTTATTACCCGGCTCTTTGCTGTTAACTGAGATAAACGTTGAGTGATGTACGTCATCCAAAACAATAGAGGTGCGATAATCTTTTTTCAGGCAGCGTAAGGTAATATTGTCAAACTGTATATCTCTCGCGTGGCGGATATAAACGCCCCAGGCCGGCAGTTCGTGAAACATGGAAAAATCCGGGTAAGCCGACGGTTTTTCGGGAACACTGTCTAATTGATTTAATAAAATTTTCGCAAACAAAGGGTTTCCACCGCCGGGATGCGATAGCTCAATATTATTAAATGATACATTCGCGATCAATGCCCCCGGTAAGCCTGCAATTATAACTGCGGGAGAAATATTCCTTGGCATGTCTTCTACCGGACCTTCGTATTGATATCCTGAATCGGGTTTGCTTGCGGCTATTTCTATGGACACATGATCTATCCGTATGTTTTGCAACCGTCCTTTTTTACCGCTGACCCTTTCACCGATCCGCAAAAAAACCGCATTCCCGCTATTCAATACCTGCAGGCTATCCGCCTGTACATTTTCAATAAATCCACCATCCACTGCTTCGAGAGCGATAGCTGAACGATACGTGTCAAACACTTTGTTGTTTACCAGCCGGATATTCCGAAATCCTCCCCATGAGGCCGTTCCGAGCTTGATGGCATTTGCGCTGGAGCGGATCGTGCAATTCCGGATCATTACATTTTGACAAACGTTATTCGGATCATGAGATTTCAGACAAACTCCATCGTCGGCAACGTCAATGTAAGAATTGGTGATAGCAACACTATCGCAATCCACGATATTGATACCGTCATTGTTCCAGAACGCCCGGCTGTCAATTGTGATACTATCCACATCTAGATTTTTACATTGATCATAGGTTTGCACCCATGCAGCCGCATTGCGTATTGTTACACCTTTGATCTGCACATTTTCGCACGAACGAAAATAGATCAGCATAGGCCTGCTCTCCACTTCAGGACGGTCAAACCTGAAAGCATCTTTTATTAATCCTTTATGAACCAGGTCTGCAACATTCCTGGCAACCTGCCTGCCTTGCCCCTCGATAATTCCTTTCCCTGTTATGGCGATGTTGCTTTGATCGTTGCCGAAGATCAGTGCCGTAAATCCTTTTCTTTCGTAATCCAATGGATTCAATGCACCCAACAGCACGGCACCTTCCAGCAGATGTAAGGTTACATTCGATTTTAGATGAACAGAGCCCGTGAGGAACCGGCCTGCATCAAATACTAATCTTCCGCCGCCTTGTTCATGAATATAATCAATGGCAAATTGTATAGACCTTGTGTTGAGAGTAACTCCGTCCGAATAAATGTCAAATAACGAAGCAGGGTAATCCTTTGCGAAACTGTGTAAAAATTGAAGACAGGTAACGGTGATTATCAAATATTTTCTTACAGCCCCGGGCATATTTCAATTTTTATGAACAGTAAATCAATCAGGGTATTTCGGTGATTGAATTAATAGTGTCTTTCCCATAGTTCCTTATGAAAGTTTTCATTACTGAGTTTTATAATTTCAGAACTCCGTCCCGGAGCGCATTTTTTTAAGGTCAAATTACCAAACATTTACGGTGTTTAGTAAGTTTTGGTTAGATATGTTACAAATTCGGTTTGTACGTGCTCGTATGGGTTTATTCCACTTGTTGCTTAAAGGACAGCGATAAAATATCCGGATCATTTATACCCGGCTTTATTACGCCATAAGCAGGATACCGTCAGTGCAAGAATTTGAATGTATACTCTTATAACGCGACTCATCAGCGGCTTTGAATAATGTAGCAGCACCCTTAAAATATAGCACTATTAAAGTTTAATTAAGAATAACTGATAGCAAGGCCGTACCCTAAGAGTCTTCCATATTTCCGGCGCGCAAGGCCAGGTAAAGATTACAAACGGAGAGTTTTCTGTGTTATATATGGCTAAAATCAGGTGGATTATTTTAAAGCAATCGAAATATGCAAGGCAATAATTTTGCAGATGAAAAATTAGCTGTTCTTTTACAGCAGGAAGAAAAATATAATAATTATGAAACCTGCCATTCTGTTGATTATTTGCTGTTCATGGTTTATGAGCAAAGTAGTCGCACAAAGCAATCCCTCAGATAGCGCGCGGATTGAATTAAAAGATCTGTTGAAAGAGTTTTATGATTTCTCTTCCTTACCTGCCTATTCATCAGGTAACTTCTCTGCAGAAGTTTCTACCTATGACAGAACCGGGATGAACGATGATGGCTTCGGAGGTAAATATTCTTTTGTAAGAAGAAACCCGGATAGCAGCCTCGTGATCTTTGACGAAAAAGGCCCCGGGGTTATCAACCGTATCTGGACGCCCACTCCCACGGATGATACACTGGATTTTTATATAGATGATTCATTGCGCCCTTCATTTTCGATAAGTTACCGCGATCTGTTCAGCGAAAAAGTGCCTCCTTTCACGGCTCCTCTTTGTGCAAATCAGTTAGGAGGGTATTATGCCTACCTGCCGATCCCATTCAATGTTTCCTGCAAAATAATTTTGAAAGCCAAAATCACAAGGTTTCACCAGGTAGGTTTTCGTTTATACCCGAAAGAAACAAAAGTGAAAAGCTTCTCTTTGCCGCTGAGCACAGAAGAGACACAGGAGTTGGAAAAAATAAAAATGCTTTGGGCGAGGGATAATATTACTGTAAAAGATATCTACGGCCCACAATCTTCCTTCGACGAAAATAAAAAACTTATCACGATACATCCGGGCCAGTCTGTTGTGATTTTCCAGTCTGCCACTCCCGGCCGTATTGCCGGCTTTGAACTTATTTCATCTGCTTCACTGGACAGCATTGCTAAAAATATAGATATTAAAATTACATGGGACGATGAAAAAATTGCGGCAGTGTATTGCCCGCTGGCAGATTTTTTCGGATATGCTTTTGGAACCCCATCTATGAAAGGACTGCTTGCAGGTTCGGATGGGAAAAAACATTACTCCTGGTTTCCTATGCCTTATGATAAATCGGCTAAAGTAGCGTTGATCTATAGAAACACTTCCGGCGACAATGCGTTGAACAGTGTTACCCTGCAAAGCAAATTTTATGTGCAGCCTAAAAAAAGAGACATAAAAAACGAAGGAAAGTTTTATGCCTCCTGGAACCGGGAAAATCCTGTAACCGCTGGTAAAGTTTACACTATGCTGGCTGTAAAAGGCAAAGGGCATTTCGCAGGGGTAGCATTGCAGTCGCAGGGCTTAGTGCCCGGAATAACCGGGTTCTTTGAAGGAGATGACTCGACGGTTATCGATGGCGAAATGCGGCTGCACGGTACCGGCTCGGAGGACTTTTTTAATGGCGGATGGTATGCCCTTTTGGATAGATGGGACGATGCAACCAGTTTGCCAATGTCGGGAGCGCTGGATTATTCAATTCCGCTATGCAGAACAGGAGGGTACCGGTATTTCATAACCGACAAACTCTCTTTTAATAAATCCTTTTACCAGAGCATTGAGCATGGGCCTGAACATAATCTTTGGCCTGCCGACTATACGTCTGTGAGTTATCATTACTGCGACAGGGCAAACCCGCAAAGGCTATTTCCCAATAATGCCAATACGAAAATCTACAAGCCGGATACGCTGGAACTATATCCGCAACTGCTCTTTACGGCCATGGATGAAAACGTTGCGGCAGAGGCAAAATGGGAGGGCTCTCCTGCAAAAACGATGTACTATACCATCACCAGCGAGTCATTGTTAAAAATGTACCTCCAGGATATTCCACCCGGTCAGTATGATGTGTATATGGACTACCAAAAAAGCGCGGATGCTGCACAATTTTCAGTGTGGCAGAGGCAGACACAGCTTTCAGAGTGGATTGATGCATATGCAGTTTCCAAAGAAAAATTATCAATGCAAAAAGTTGCAGCTGTCCGGGTCACTGATCTTAACCGTTCACTGTCATTCCGGTTTAAAACGACCGGGCAAAAAAATAAATTTAGTTTAACAAGGATCATTTTTGTGCGGAAATAAACGAGGGCTATGAAAATTAAGGATAACAAAAAGCAGCTGGTTAAAAATATACCCATGTCGCTTATAGCCATATTAATGATGGCCATAAACGGTGTTGCACAACGGAAAATTGATATTGATGTAAATAGTTTTTACAAACCCGGGGAAAACCCAATTATCAAATCAGACTCATCCTATACTTTTAAAGATCCGATAAAAAATATAATAGTAAAATGGCAGAAAGCAGATGTCTTCAATCCGGCTGCTATTGTTAAAGATGGAAAAGTATTCCTGCTATACCGGTGTGAAGATAATCCCGCGGCAGCTTTGGGAGGAAGAACTTCAAGGCTTGGGCTGGCAGAAAGTATAGACGGTATTCATTTTAAGAAATTTTCCGAACCTGTTCTATACCCGGATAATGACGCCTTTAAGGAATATGAATACCCGGGTGGTTGCGAAGATCCGAGACTTGTGCAGGCCGAAGATGGAACCTATGTTGTAGCGTACACGGCATGGAATAATTCAGTTGCGAGGCTGTCCATCGCATTTTCAAAAGACCTTTTACACTGGGAGAAGAAAGGACCCGCTTTTTTAAAAGCAGGTAATGGAAAATACGTAAACAGCTGGAGTAAATCAGCCTCGATGGTTACCAAATTTGTCAATGACAAGCAGGTGCTGGCAAAAATTAACGGTAAGTACTGGATGTATTGGGGCGAAAAATTTATCAACCTGGCATGGAGTGAAAACCTTTACGACTGGAACCCCACGACCGATGCGGAAAACAAAATGATATTTGTTGCATTGCCACGGCCAAAAAAATTTGACAGCGACCTTACCGAATGCGGGCCGCCCGCAATTTTGACTGACAAAGAAATTATATTGTTTTATAACGGAAAGAACGCAACGGATGCAAATAATGATCCTTCTTTACCTAAGGGTACTTATTCTGTCGGACAAATTGTTTTTGATAAGAATGATCCCGGAAAACTAATTCAACGTTCAGACACATGTTTTCTAAAGCCCACATTGCCACATGAAATGACCGGCCAGTACGAAGCGGGAACAACCTTTTCAGAAGGGCTGGTGTATTTTAAAGGGAAATGGTTATTATATTATGGCACGGCGGATTCGTTTGTGGGATTGGCTATCGGCAGCAATAAATAAGATCGCGTATCACGTGTTAAAAGCTGGCGGGATGGTTACATTTGCTGTTTACTTTTCACCAATGTTGCGGCAATTTAGATGACATAATGCAAGGCGCAATTGTCTGCCTTTTTATTGCCCAATGGCCTTTAAAAATTCATCCTTTTTTCTTCTGGCAATGTATAAAATAGTACCATTACTCATAATAACCTGACCACCCTCATTTCGAAGATATTTGGTTATGTGATTTTTGTTAATGATATATGAATGGTGGATACGGAGAAATGTATTTTGGGGTAAGAGGTCCTCGAAATCTTTTAAGGTTTTTGAGATCGTAAGCTTGGCGGATTCTTTCAAATAGATAAATGTATAATTGCTTTGCGCCTCCAGGTAAATAATGTTGTGTACATCAATAAAATGCAATCCTTCAAAAGAAGGTAATACAATTCGTTCGAGCTCGTTATTCCGGGAAACGAAATTATGCAGTAGTGTTTCAATACGCGTGTTTGGTGTATTACCTGATCTTTTATTTATGGCTTTCTCAACGGCCACTTTTAATTCTGACACCTCAATAGGTTTTACGAGGTAGTCAAGCGCACTGAACCTGATGGCCTGGATAGCGAAATGATCATATGCAGTGGTAAATATCAATTCAAAATCCCTGTCCTTTAACTTCTGAAGCATGGTAAAGCCGTTCATTCTTGGCATCTCAACGTCTAAGAACACAATATCAGGCCTTTGCTCTTCTATTACTTTTATTCCCTCTTCTCCGTTTGCACATTCAAGAATGTTTTTTATATACAGGCAGTGGTCGAGGATCTTTCGCTTTAACGCATTCCTGCTGTTAACCTCATCATCAATAATTACAGCTTTCATTCTTTTGCTTTAAGTTTAATTTAATAACCATACTTCGATTTGCGTTCCTGCTGGCCTATCGTTTTCATCTTTAAGGTCAGTAATTTTAACGCCTTCGTGCTCGGCGTTATTGAAAAGATTTATCCGGTCGATAGTTACTTCCATTCCCATGGAAAAATGTGTATCCCCGTTTATTTGTTTATAAGCATTGGCTTGTGCCCTGCCCACTCCATTGTCAGTGATCGTATACTTAATAATGTTATCATTGACCATTACATCGATTTTGAGATTTCTCGAACCAAATTGTTTATTTAGCAACCCGTGATGGATAGCGTTTTCAACGAAAGGCTGAATGATCAGGGGAGGCACTTTATAATCCCCCTGGAGAATTTCATCGGCGATTTTTATTTCGCATGAGAATATATTATCGTACCTGAATTCTTCGAGTTCAAGATATAGCTTAAGCGACTCCAGGTCTTTCCAGCAGGAGACTTCATTGTATTTTGAGTTTTCCAGTATGGCACGTATAAGTTTTGCAAATTTCGACAGGTAAACAGTTGCCTTATCTTTTTCGTCTGTCTGGATCAGGTTGTCAATTGAATTAAGGCAATTGAAAATAAAGTGCGGATTCATTTTTGAGCGCAAGGCCTTTATTTTAAGATCCGATATCTGTTTTTCGACCAATGCTTCCATTTCAGCTTTTTTTCTGATTGACTTATCCCTGCTCCTTATTATGGCGAAAAGCACCACGACAGAAGCAAGTATGATAGAGACAACAAACCACCAGGTGGCCCAAAACGGTTTATTAATGATAAAAATACATGTAGCTGTATGGCTCCAGGTGCCTTTATTATTTAATGCTTTTACTTTAAAGCTATAGTCGCCCGGAGCAAGATGCTGATAAATAACCGACCGTTGATTGCCCGCATTTATCCAGGCGGTGTCCAGGCCTGCTAATTGATAATGATATTGAAGATTTTGCTGGTTACTATGGTCAATCGCAACGTACTGAAACCGCAGATAATTTTTATCATAAGACAGAGACAAACGTTTACTGACACCGTCACCACTATTGACGTCATATGCTAAAACATCCTGCCCCGAGTTTGCGAGCGCAACCTCCGTAATGTACGCAGGTGGCGTATAGGACGACCTGGTGATGGTAGCTGGGTCGAATGACGCAATTCCTTTGGAACAGCCGGCCCATATTCTTTCTTTACTGTCCTGGTATAGAAAAAGGCTATTAAAGCCAGGGGTAAGAAAAATATCACTACCGTTAAAATTAACGATCATATCAGCGTCTTTACTGATAAAACTTATTCCATTATAACTGGTCAGCCACCTGTTTCCTTCTTTATCAAACAATATTTTCATGAAAAGATTACTGCTTAAACCGTTTTTGGTTGTATAATGCGTTTTAAGCACCGGTGTATGGCTGGCGTTAAATGAACACTGAAATATTCCATCACCTTCTGTTAGTATCCATAGATCACCACTTTTGTCAATTTTAATATCACTCACTGATATCCTTCTTTCAAGAAAGTTATACGAGTGAAGAGAGTCATCTTTAAGAAAATACAGGCCATCCAGTCCACCGCACCATAAAATATTACCAGGCCCTTCAACACTTGCGTTCAATGTTGCATGCATCGAGTAACGGGGCTTAAGCCGGTAATTTTTAAATGATACTGAGTTCGAATTTGAAACCAATATTTCAGTTAGGCCGAGGTCGCCGGTTGCAAATAGCCTGCCTTTACTTGTTTCATATAAAAAGGTATTATTATTATCCCGCAAACCATCCCGCTCTGTAAAATGCCGTACTTTATTATTATCGTAGAGCACTATACCCTGGTAGCCCGTTCCAAACCAAAGCCGGCCTTTCCGGTCTTCGAGGATAGCTTTGACTTCTGCCAAAGGAACGAGCGGTGAAAGATCTGAGAACTCAAACGATTCACCATCCTTCAGAACAATAAGCTTGCCCTGGTTTCCTCCCATCAAAAATTGTTTTTTTGAAGTCTCGTACATGCTGTATATCTCCTCCGTCAGCGGAAACCTCCTGGAATCGTACGTTTTAAACACTGAGGGTTGCAGTTGAAGTAATCCTTCATGCGTTGCTATCCAGATTATATCCTGCGGATCCACGAGCAAATCACTAACCCAATAAATATTGTATTGGCGCAGGTCAATAAGGGAAGTTGCGATTTCCTGCAGCGGGTCAAATTGAAAAACGGTCCTGTAATCTAATATCCACTGTGTAGACTTTGGTAAGGTGATCTCTGCGTTCAGCATTTTTTTGAAATCCAATTTATAATGGTTCCTGTTTTCGATCTTATGCCAGCCTGAGTGGCCACAATTAAAAACAACCCGGCTAATGTCAAGGGGGATTAAATTTACAATTAGATCGTGGGTATCGTTGTAGTGATATATTTCGTTAATAAGGTCGTTTTGATAGGTGTATATCTTATAATTGCTCGAGAAATACACGATGTTGTCATCAGTTTTGCTTATCAGATTAATGCCCGGCACACCATCATTTCTATCAGGCCAGCCTGGCAGTATGAATTTTTTCAGATCGATCTTCAACGCTGTATCTGCAACGGCTTTTGAAATGCACGCCGGGCCTATATCCGTGGCCAGATAGATGTTTGAATACTTGTCTTCAAATATCTTATTAATTGGCTTTGCGCTTTCTGATTCCTCACTGTATTTTCTGATACTCTTACCAATTCTTATAAAAAGACCCGCATCGGTCCCTATCCAGAGCCTTTGTACCTTATCTTCTTTTATTGTATTTACTTTTCCTATCAGTTGATTATCTGAAGAGTATTGAAACGTTTCAAAAGTGTACCCGTCATATTTAGTGATTCCTACATTGCTGCCGATCCATAAATACCCTTGCTGATCGCGTTCAATGCAAAGTAGCTCAGATGAAGGAAGGCCGTTAGCTGCATGTAAAACGGTTGCTGTATAGTGTTGGGAAGATCCGGTAAAAGCCTGAATTATCAAATGGAAGAAACCAACAAATATGGTTGTTAATTTTTTCAATAAAGAGCTTTAATAGTTTAATATAATCAATTTATTGAAACGCTTGCTAAAAATATTCTGGCGTTTTAAAAAGTGTGCCCTATTGCTATCAGATGATAAACCCTGATAAATATTCGATTTTTATGAAAATTCATTCTTCAACTACAATAGAATCCTGGTTGTTTCATTAAGTATAAAGAGCAGCCAATATACCCACGATCAGAAACCGGCAAAGCGGCGATGGATATATATGATTACAAAGTATCTGTCTTTTGTGAAATACATTTCGCCTAATGAGTAAGTGGCAGAACCTGTTGAGTAACCGTAGATGATAACGGTATCATGATACTTGTCAAACGCTACCCGGTGTAAGCTATTGTGAATATAAACTCTTTTAACTCGCTTAACAGTTGCTACCTTTTAGCAGTTTGCCGGACGAACCAAGCCGGATCATTTCATTTGCTACTCCCTAGATTCTTGTCAGGAATATAAAACCAGTTGCTCAATTGCTTTAACCGTTTACTGTAAAACCGGTGCCAATTGCTCAGATGGTAGTTTTTTAAAACACCAATGAAAATAACTTGGATGAAAATTCACAAAAACTTTTTTTACCAGAAAATTTTTAAATCATGTTTATGAAAAAGCTTTTTAAAATAACCCCGATAGTTATCATCCTTATCATTCAACTTTTTACCAAGGTCTCCGTAGGCCAGTCACAATTTATCGAACCCATTAAAAACACCCTGATCCCAAATGCCCTTCCCATTTTTAATACCCTTTTGCTACACGTTCAAAAGGGCGTTATAGAACAGGGAGAACAATTACTGTACGCCGGTTTAAATATGCAGGTAAACTGGACGAGCGCTTCCCGCAATCTAAAGAAGGCAGATTTCTGGTTTATGGGTTATGCCTTTACACCCAAATGCGTTGTCAGAAAAAGCGCAAAAACCATGGAGTTTGATATCACGATGCTCTTTAATGATCGAACGTGGTCATGCCCGGATGACCAGGGCCTCTCTCCCGTAAAACGGCCGTTTAGTTTGAACAATCCGGCTGTGGGTAAGGTTGTCATAAATGTAGTAACGGGCGAAATCAAAATGAATTTATCAAATTTCGTCCCATACATTTTCGCCGGAACGGCGGGTACGGCGAACAAAATGTTCATTGGTAAAGTTGGAAACTTTGATCTCCTTACCCTAACATTTGTGGAAACGGAATCTTATGTACACGATACGACAATTTCAAACTAGTGTGATGTTAACGCTAACCATGTCGCAGGCAGTCGTGAGAAGTGAAACGTGAACGACCTCATTTTCAACGACACATTAATTCAATTATTCAAACGCATAATAACATTTCAAATGAAGCATTCTTATATAAAATCTCAAATCATTAACAGTAAACTTTCGTTAGAAATCAGGAAATCAATGACCACATTATCTATATTGATAGGCAGGCTTTTTGTCCAAAAGCGAATTACAATAGTCCCTGTTTTCACATTTCCAAAGGCCATTAAAATCCTCGGCTTAGCAAAACAAGATTTAAAGAATAAATGCGGTGACCGGCCAACTGACGCGATAAATAGACATAGGCTTCCCGGAAATTTTAAACAAATTGCCTTATTGGTTTTTGTTCTATTTACAGTTATTGGCAAAAATATATTTTGCCAGGTTGACCCGGGCGCTGATAAGTACTTCAGAACCATCCTTCACAGGGTAAGAGACGAATTCAAGGTACCGGCCCTAGGTGGTGTATTGGTTGTTGATGGAAAAGTTGTAGTGGCTGGATCTTTCGGCGTAAGAAAGGAAGGGACCGCCAATTACGTTACCGACAATGATAAATTTCCTATAGGCTCTGTCAGTAAAACGTTTACAGGATTTGTGGCAGCCAGGCTAACACAGCCGAATAATTTCCTTTTAAGCCCCATAACATGGAGCACCAAAATAAGAGATGTTTTCCCGCAGTTGGCTACTACACCCGGAATACAACAAGGCTATCTTGACAAAACGGTAGCTCACCTTACTACCCACCTGGCGGATCTTCCGAACACGCCTATTGAAACTACCGTCTGCGATAAAACAAACTTCAATAGTTATATGGTATGTGGCAGAAATGAGCATATGGTCAATAACCTGAAGCAAACCCCTGTACCTGGCACCATGTATAGTAATATCGGTCCGGTAATCGTAGCCAATATGTGTCAAAGAAGAACCGGTAGGATCTGGGAAGATCTCGTGAGGGAATATATCTATACGCCACTAAATATTTCAGCCAGCTTCATTTCTTCAATAAATCCCAATAATATCATTGTTGACCCGCAATTTCATAATGAAGTGGGTTTAATTAATCAACATGTGCCTTACAATGATTGGGATAAATATAATATAGCTGCACCTTCCGGCCACGTTACCATTTCACCGAAAGATATGGGTAAGTATTTAATCGAATTAATGCCGGGTGCAGCTGACCGCGTCGGCGCATTAAACCAAACCGTGCTAAACCAATACCTCGGGCAGTACGATCCGAGCAGGCCGTATACCAGGGGTGGATGGGGCATCGAAGCAAATACGGGAACGTCTTACAGTAACTGGGCTCCGGGAAAAAAGATATTGGCGCACGATGGATCACATTTAAAAAATTATACCGTGGCTAAGTTACTCCCTGACGCTAAAGTTGCTTTTTGTTCAATGACGAATTCATCCTGTGACCCGAAGGTATGTTCGGATTCCAGGGGTGCTAATGCTGTAAGTAAACTAAACAACCATTTCGCGCACATGTGGTTTAACTATAATGTTTTGCCTTTTTTCGATGATAGTTCCCCCTTTAGCATTACAGGAAGCAAGATCAATGTCTTAGATAATTCGTTCTTAAAAATGCAGGACATGGATATGTTAACCTTCTGGAAAGCCGGGGCATTAGGCTCTTCTTTCAGGATAACTATCAATTCTAATTTTACTACTGTTAAGGGTCTAATGCTGGTTTACCCAAGGCTGCTTGATTATACAACACGACATAATATCAAAACCATCCGGATTTTTGCAACCAATACTTTCAGTGGTGAAGAAATGTTAGTTTATACCGAAAATCAGGTAGGCAAGGATCATTCTATATTTGAATTTGAGCCTGCAATAAGCACCAACAAACTGCGGCTTGAATTTGATAATATATCAAACAAAACCACTGAAATAGCTGAAGTGCTGTTGGTGTATAATGACCCCTTAAGCCGGATGAATGAAAAATTAATGAACCTTACGGCCATTGATAAAAGAGTTATACAGCCACCGCCTGTACTGAGAAGCGGACCTTCTGTTAGCCCGGTAACAAAAGTACCATCTGCAGAAAACAATGATTTTAAGATTGGTATAAACAGTAACCCAGAAACTATTTCATCCGGTGCTTTGGACATTGCCAGGCTTGAGCAAAATAAGCCTAACCCTTTTAATAGCCTCACCACGATTGGTTACATGATACCCCGGCAATTTACCCTTGCCAAAATTATTATTACTGATAAGACAGGCAGAATAATAAAGAAGTTAAATATCACTGCGGGAAAGGGAAGTTTAAACCTGGATGCATCCGTGCTTGCTGCCGGGGCATACAATTACTCTTTATATGTGGATGGAAGGATAATAGATACAAAACAAATGATTCTTACAAAATAAAGAAACTGTTTGGCCAAATTATTCCGGAAACCAAATCTATTTTCCTTAAACAACAGAGGAGAAGGACATGTAACTATTGACAGTAACACTGTTGCTTCAGGCACTGATAGTTATTGCCTATGGATGGAAAACAATTGAAGCGAAGCAATTGACCATCGCCCGGTAAGGAATAAAAATGCCAAATATGAATATTCAAAAAAATGCATACGCACCCTTCAGGAGAGCCCACTCCGGAAACATCAAACAAATTATTATTATCCCTCTTATTTTAAATTTTAACATGAAAACGTTTTTTATTATACTAACTGCATTTGGGGTTTTAGCTATTACGGCCAAAACCTTTGCTCAGCCAGGTTCCTTAGATCTATCGTTTAGTACTGATGGAAAAACAACCATAGGCTTTGCTGCCCACAGTGAAGCTACTTGCACAGCAAGTGCACGCCAGGCGGATGGGAAACTGGTAGTGGGAGGCTATATATCAAACGGTACTGATTTTGACTTTGCCCTTCTTCGTTACAATACAAACGGTTCACCCGATACCAGTTTTAGTTCGGATGGTAAAGTTACTTCGGGGATAGGCAATACCAGTCAGTACTGCACTGCCATTGCCATCCAGGCCGACGGAAAAATTGTTGCAGCCGGGTATTCATTTAACGGGTCTACAACTGATTTCGCGGTTTTTCGGTACAACACAAACGGTTCACCGGACAATACATTTAGCTCAGATGGAATCGTGACCACAAACATGATCAATCTTTATGCACAGGCAAATTCCGTGGCAATACAGGCGGATGGAAAAATTGTGGTTGCCGGTTCAGTTTCAACCGGCCTTAACATGGACTTTGCCGTTATTCGCTATAACTCCAACGGTTCACTGGATAATTCTTTCAGCTTAGATGGCATAGTTGTGTCAACCATCGGAAGTTTTGATGAAGGTGCGAACTCTGTGGCCATACAGGGGGATGGAAAAATTGTGGTCGCTGGATATTCATGGGCTGTTGATCACAAGAACATTGGTATAATAAGATATAACCCGGATGGTTCGCCGGACAATACTTTTAGCCTGGACGGAAAACTTACTACCGAAGTTTCGCCGTCTGGTAACAGCGATGCACGGGCGGTCGTCATTCAAAATGGAAAAATCCTGGTGGCCGGTTATGCAGACATTGATCCCACTGCTGCCACCGATAATGAATTTGCCCTGGTTCGTTACAATGCCAATGGCACACCCGACAATACATTTGATATTGATGGCAAACTGATTATATCGCCAGGAGGCCTAAACGAGGTAGCCCATTCTGTTGCCTTGCAGCCGGATGGCAAAATTCTTGTTGCGGGACAGTCATCAAATGCATTTGCTATTATCCGGTGTAATTCAAATGGTGCCATTGATAATAGTTTTAGCCTGGATGGAAAATTGATCACGGCAATTACCGGATTCTCCGTAGCGCGCTCGTTAGCCCTGCAAGCCGATGGCAAAATTATGCTCTCGGGATATTGTGCATTACGTAGTGAAGGAGGTATAGTGGGGCAACTTACTTTTACGACTATTCGTTACTTTGCAAACGGGACACCAGACAACTCTTTTGGTTCAAACGGAATTGCTATTTCAGAATTCAGGGGATCAAAGGCAGCCGTCGATGCCGGCAATGTAGTAGCGGTGCAGCCGGATGGAAAAATTATAGTAGCAGGTAATTCGAATAATGGTAATTACAATGATCTGGTAATGGTCCGCTTCTTGCCGAATGGCAGGCTTGATAACAGTTTTAATATATCCGGGAAGGTTTATAAAGTTTTTTTTAACGATTTTTCCGCCAATGCGGTAGCATTACAACAGGATGAAAAAATACTGGTGGCAGGCAGTTTATTTAACGGTGCCAATCTTGATTTTGCCTTGCTTCGTTACAACGCAGATGGTACACAGGATAACACCTTTAGTTCAGATGGCCTGGTTACCACGCCCATTGGAAATAGCAATGATGCTGCTTATTCAGTAGCAGTTCAGGCCGATGGCAAAATACTCGTTGCAGGGTACTCCAACAATGGATCAAATGTAGACATTGCCCTGGTCCGTTATAATTCTGATGGCACCCTTGACAATTTTTTTAATTTAGATGGTAAGGCAACGACGGATTTTGGCAGCAGGGACAATTACGGGACATCGTTAGCCATTCAACCGGATGGAAAAATTGTGGTAGCAGGTTATTCATACAATGGCTCTAACAATGATTTTGCAGTAGCGAGATATAAAACAAACGGCGATCTTGATCCCACATTTAACAACCTCACCGGGAAGGTTACCACAAACATAAGTAACAATGACTACGGGTCTTCGGTAGCTATACAGGCAGACGGAAAGATAGTTGTGGCTGGAAATTCTTATAATGGAACTGACAGGGATTTTTCAGTTGTGCGGTATAATGCTAATGGCACGCCTGACAATAGTTTTAGCAACGATGCCAAACAATTAACTACTATTGATGGAACTTCTGTTGACTTTGCCAAATCTGTAAAGATTGAGCAAAGTGGTAAAATCATAGTGGGTGGCTATTCATATAAAAATTCTTCCAATAAGTATGATCTCGCCTTGGTAAGGTACAGTCAGAATGGTGTTCCGGACGAAACTTTCGGTTTTAACGGGAGAATAATTACTGACTTCAACCTTACAGATGACTATGCTAATTCAATAGCTATTCAACAGGACGGAAAGTTGATAGTAGCCGGTACCTCAAATAATGACTTTGCAGTTGCCCGTTATTTATTGAGCAGCTCAGCCCCGCAATCCGGGACACTTGAAGCAGAGCAGGCACTTTTAAACGGGGCCGTTGTTGCCTCCAATCAGCCCGGCTTTACCGGTACGGGCTTTGCTGACTATGTAAATGCTTCCGGGGATTATATTGAATGGACTCTCAATGCTTCCCTCGCAGGTTCATTTACGTTAAAGTTCCGGTATGCAAACGGCAGTGCTGCCAACCGCCCGCTAAAGCTGCAGGTAAACGGAGTTGAAGTAGTGGCAAGCCTTGCTTTTTCACCCACCGGCGCCTGGGCAACCTGGTCTGTGTCCTCAGCATCAGCCAATTTAATTGGGGGAAACAATAAGATCAGATTAACGACAACAGGCTCCAACGGCCCAAATGTTGATCACCTCGCATTCAGCAGTAATCCTTCATTTCAATCGGTGCAAGGGAGAGAGCAACCCATCAGCCTGGTGCCGTTATCAGTTGAAGTTTTAGAAGCGCAGGTAACGCCAAATCCTGTTACCGCCAATGCAAAATTAAAAATATCGACGACTTCCGGCCTTCCGATTGACCTTGGATTATTTGATATGTCTGGCAGAAGTTTACGATCAATCAAATTCTCACTTAAAGGCACAAATACTTTTGATTTCCCGGTTAATGACCTGCCAGCCGGAACTTATACAATTTTTTTAAAGCAGGGAACTTTAAGTACAAATGCCAGGTTGATTGTCGCAAGGTAATTATTGAAGACCTCTAAGCTTTGCCCTTTATGGCCGATGCCTGGATTGGCTCAGCATGACTTCCTTTTATAGTACAGCGCAACAATTGTTACGCGGGCTGTGGAATAACAAGAGAGAGGACTTTACCAGCGTTGCCGTACAAAAATCGCCTTCATCCGGAGCGACTTAACTTCTGGATAAAAGCCGGGCGAAAGGTTGCAGCCGATAGTTTACGCGATTCAATTATGTACCCTGCGTAGTTCATCTTCCGCGCCTGTTGAACGGTCTCTTTTATCTTTCAGCGCTTTATTACCAAAGTTGTGAGTGTAAGTGAGTTTGTAAGCAATCATTCCAAAGTTTAAACTGCCTCTCAAAATAGTTCCCCGGATTGGCAATTTATCGACAAACCTGTAGTTGGTACCGGAGTTGAACATATCGCTTGCAGCAAAACGTAAAATATCGTTTTTGTTACTAAATTTCTTTTGCAGGCCGAAATCCAACTGGTAAAGTGGTTTGAGTTTGGCTGTGCCAAAGTAACTGGGTGAAGAGTAAAGGGCAGTGAGTTCAATAGAAAAATCCTTTGGCAATACAAAACGTTGTGTTGTGTTAATGTTGTAATCAAAAAGCTGCAATTTAACGGGTGATCCGTTGTACGTTGTATTTACTTCCCGCCAGTCAATATTAATATTGTTTTGCATACTCCACCACTTGTTTACGTTAAAAGGCAGTGAAAAGCTTGTTGTTAAAAATTGTTCATATTTGAAATTCAGGGCCGATAGATACAATAAATTTGTTAGAGTATCTATCCTTTGCGTCTGGAAGCTTTCAATAGTGTTTTTTTCATAGGTATAGCTTAACGAAAAAATATAATTCTTAAAAATATAACTTGCCTGCAGGGCATTTGCAATCGCGGGCTGCAATGCAGGATTGCCTGTAAAAAATGTTTTGGGATCAAAGAAGATAGTAAAAGGTGCCAGGTCGTTAAAAGTGGGGCGTGTAATACGCCTGCTGTACGAAAAATTAATGCTGTTATCATCATTTAATTTTTGCGAAATATAAAATGTGGGAAATAATTCTCCATATTTTCTATTCACAATATTTGATTTTTGCGACGTGCCTAAGTTGGAACTTGTGTACTCAAATCGTATACCTGCTTTCATGGTTGTCTTACTGTTAACATTCATGGTAAATGAAGTATAGGCAGAACCGATATTCTCTTTTAATAAATAATTTGCAGAAAGATCCGGATCTCTAACCCATACATTCTGTTTTAAATTATCTACACTTACATCGTTTGTGAATTTTGAAAATGAAACTTTTCCCCCTGCTTCCATAGTAACTTTTTTGCCTAGTGGCGTTGTATAATCGGTTGAAAATACCCGGAAATTAATAGGCGTTACTTTGCCGCTTCTTAAATCCTCCTGATACAGTAATTGCTTTATCTTGTCGTAGTATGCATTAAGGTAGGTATTGGGGTTATTGTCCTTATAATAAATATAATTTGCATCAAAATAAATGACCTTGCCGGGTTTGAATGTATGCTGGAAATTGAGGTTTGCCATTAAATTTTGCCAGTGGTTTATTTCATTGTCTACCGTTTTTATTATAGTATCCACGAGATTGTTTATTGCTATTGTTGCCCCATTATCCGCAATCATTGACCATCGGTTATTATACCCACTCAACAACGCCCCGATTACAGTGGCCGTATCTAACTGGAAGTCGATCCCTATCCTGGCGTTATGTACTTGCCTCATTGCATCGCGGTTCGAGAAGGAGGTGTTGGCAATTACATTTGCTGCTCTGCTTATCTGCGTAAGGCCTGACGCCTTCTGAATCACATGCTCATAATTAAAACCATAATTACCGTATACGTTTATTCTTGCGCGCCGGTAATTAAAGTTTACACCGGCACCGCCTAATGGCTTTTTGCCGTAGCCGGCAGTAAGAAAATATGAGCCGTTAAATCCGGCATCAGGATTGTTGATAAGGACAACATTGATATAACCCGCATTCCCTTCGGCATCGTATTTTGCAGGCGGTGTCGTGATCAGCTCAATTTTGTCGATATTTCCTGCACTTATTCCGGCCAGTAACTGAACCAATGCATCCATTGGCATATAACTGATTTTTCCGTTTAACATCACCACCACACCATTTTTGCCATTGACAGCTATGGTATTGTTTTGCCTGTTCACAGTTACTCCCGGCGATTTTTCCAGCACGTCTAAAGCAGTACCCCCGGCGTTTGTTATGCTGTTTTTTACGTTAATTACCATCCTGTCGATCTTTTGTTCAAACATTGGTTTTTTAACGGCAAGGGCTACTTTCATCAATTGTATATCGGCGTCTTTTAAGTAGAGGATAGGGGGACTTATTTCTGTTTTACCTGATGAAATTTCAAACATTTGTGTGTAAACCTGGATCATTCCTGTAAATGAGGCGGTGACCAGGTATTTGCCATTTGTAATATTTTTAAAAATATATTTCCCGGATTCATCAGAGATCATACCCATTACCAAAGAAGAGTCAGAGGATTTCAATAATAGTACATTGGCATATTGCAAATGCCTGCCATGCTCATTTTGAACTACTCCATAAATTATTGATTGCGACAATACCTGTTGTACACCGGATATCATCAAAAAAATCATTAGAAGCCGGGGACGGGTATTTTTCATTTAATATGTGTAAAGAAGTAAGGTATGAAATTTAAATGACAATTTTGCGATGTTAAACGCACGGTTTTAAGTATTGGTTAATTAAACAAATGCAGGCAATTATTGCAATTGATTACACAGCCTTGTTTCAACTTTTTGATTTCCCCTTAGACATGAGGGTCCCATTATGAGCATGCGCCTATCGTAAGTGACGATGAGATTAACTATATTCCCGGGATCATTGAAAGAAATACTTATTTATGTCCAGGTCTCTTTAGAGATCCTCTTTTTAGTCGAAGCACAAACCACTTGCTCAATTACTATAGCCGGTTACTATACTGCTGCTGCCAATTACTCAAACCATATTCTTCAATAGTATAACCAAAATATCTTGGATGTAATTTCTGCAAATGCTAATGCGGGAATATATAGCAATGCAATCAACTTTACTTTTATATTATAACTTTTTAATAGCGGAACAAAGAAAGATCGTTTTATACCTGACATGTTATTTGTCCACTTTGGCATTGCAGGCCCAGCCGCCCTTGTCATATGCCATCACCAGAACCACTGCGAATGTATATCAGTCAATTGCTCCTTTGCCAAATGGCGATGGAACGGGGATTGTTTCGAAGGCAGGATATGATGAAGAAACGGAGGACATTTTCTTTCCAGCCGGTTTCAATTTCAGTTACCAGGGATCCTCCTGCTCAGGATTTAGTATTCATGCAAACGGATATATTTCACTAAGAAACACACTGCATTACCCGTCACTTAAAGAAAGCTGGGATAATACGTTAGCTGGATCCTCCAATGGCGTAAGTGACACTAACAAGAGGAATGTGGTTGCCCCTTTTTACGAAGATTTGTATCAGGATAACCCGGTGATTTATTACAAATTTTCAGGTAACAAAGCTACCGTAGAATGGTACAATACTACATTTTATGCCTTGACAGGGCCACAAATGTACTTCCAGGTAATTCTGGATGGATCTGACAACAGCATTCAATTTAATTATGGAAACATGCAACTGTTTAATGGAACGCGGAATATACGCTACTCTTATACATGTGGTTTAAGCGGTGCTTCCGTAGATCCGTTGCCAGCGGAGGGCCAGGTGTTGCAGCAACAATATGAAAACAGCACTTACTTTAGCAACGAAAGCGCTACTACCCCCAGCTGGGGCGCCAATGGCTTGTGTATTTCCCCGGAACCGAGAAGCAGTATCAAATTTACACCGGGTACTTACGTACAGGTTGCTCCACCACCTGATAGACCGCCTGGCAATGATGACGTTTCAGGCATTGTTACCGGAGGCATCTATGATTTGCCTGCTTTGAAAGCTTTCCCCGACAACATTGCCTGGAATAGTATAACTAACAGATCGAATTTTTTCACCACAAGAAATGCCACTCACTCGCCTCAACCCGTTTGTGCCGGACCTGCTGACGCCAAAGATGTTTGGTTCAAATTTAATGCGAACAATCCAGACATGACTGTGCGTGTTTATGCATCCGGAGGTTTTATACCCGCAATTCAGTTGCTTGACTCCGCGCTAAATCCATTGACTTCGCCTGTTTGCGAAGTATCGTACCAAGGCAATTTAGTCAATGCTTTCGTGGCGAACCTGGTAATTGGCGCTTACTATTATGTACGGGTTTATCATAATTTGACCGGTATAACAGCTAAAGCAGTACCAACAATTTCAAATGGTTCTGTCACCGGGTTAATCATTACTAACGGAACCAACTATACGGTCCCAAGGGTAAGTTATGATGATTCTGCTCTTGAAAACAGGGGCCCGGTAATACGTTTCACAGGGGGCGGAGGAACGGGTGCCGCTGCAGCCGTAGTCAATGTTGCACCATCTGCACAGGTGCTAGCTACAATGGGAATTAGTAATATTTCATTTGTGGGCGGCAAAGGATATACATCACCTCCAACGGTTATAATTGAAAGCCCTGATTGGGGCATAACCGGGGAATTTGCAATTATTGTCCACGCTAAATCCGCTAATGATGATTGTGCAGAAGCCACGTCATTAACTGATCTCACTTCTGCTGGTTGTGACATACAAACTAATTCCAGAAACGGTAATACACTGCCTGCAACGGCTTCGGCCGAAGCAGAGGTATGCGGTGTACCGGATGATGACGTCTGGTATAAATTTACCGCTGTTACTGCAAAAACATTTATCACGATATCCGGTCACGGATCGTTCAATCCGGCGTTTGAGATTTTTGACGGGGGAGCTAGCCCCGGAGATTGTGCAACAAAAACTTCAATGCGGTGTATAGATTCAACAGGAGCAAATGAAACAGAAAGTATGCTTCTCAGCACTGCAATAGGCAACACTTACTTTATAAGGGTTTATCATGCTGCCGGTGCTGGTTTAATACCCGGTTCAACATTTAATATTTGTGTAAGCTCTGCTTTACCAGCCTGTATTAACGCCCCTTTGCTTCCTGCTGACGGAAATAGTACATGCCGGGAGTCTCCGCTGTTGCAATGGCCTGAATCTCCAAATGCTACCGGCTATTTATTGTATGTAGATTCAGGAGCGGTTTCAGCTACTACCTTGGTTGCGACTATCACTGCAAATACAGATACTTCATTTGCTATGGCTGCATTACCACCTGGTAAGTATTCATGGCGGGTTGTACCTGTAAATGGGATTGGCCAGGCACAAGGATGCCCCACCTGGACTTTTAATAATTTTCCTGCAGCAATTACCATTACAGCTACTCCTTCCGGGCCACTTTGTTTGGGCACACCGGCAACATTCACCGCTGCCACCGTCAATGCTGGTTTACTACCAGGTCATCAATGGACAAAAAACGGGCTAAATATCGAGGGAGCTACAACATCTTCATACATATCAGATAATTTAGTCAATAACGATACAATAAGATGTGTGTTAACTGCCAGTACGTCGTGTAATACTACTTTAAATATATTGAGTAATGCTATCATCCAGCAAATAAACGTACCGGTTACCATGGACACAAGCTTAATCGGTTGCAACATTGTAACCTACCGGGGAATCACGTATACCAGTTCAACTATCAAAAAAGATACTGTAAAAACTGTGCAGGGATGTGATAGTATTTACACATCAGCAACAATTACAGTAACCAATATTCCCTCCCTGCCCCAACCTTCTAACCTCTTACCAATAAACAATAGCAATAACCTGAACACGAAGATCATTTTCTCCTGGGCAGCTGTACCAAATGCTTTGCTGTATGATCTCTATATCTGGAAGTCTTCAGACCCGGTACCAGGCACTCCCGTAGTAGCCAATATAAGTGATATCAATTATACCTGCCCGGATAGTGTTCTCAGCTATGGTACTGCTTATAATTGGAAGGTGGCAGCAAAGCATGATGCCTGCAGCACAGTGTCTGCAGTGCAAAGCTTCACAACAAGGTTTTTACCTGATCTTATTGTAATGAATATTCAAAACCCATCGACAGCTTTTTCAGGGCAATCAATTACAGTGCAGTGGCAGGTAACTAATACAGGCCAGGGAGGCACGTTAAACCAACAATGGTTTGATGTTGTTTATCTCTCGAAAGATACACTTCCCGATGCAACTGATCAGTTTTTAGGTTCAGCGCGAAATTCAAGCGAACTGCCGCCCGGCAAGACTTATGCCCAAAGCGGGACATTTACCCTTCCGGACGGAATTAATGAGAGCTATTACCTTTTTGTTGTTGCCAATGCATATAAAGAAGTGCGGGAAACTGATCAAACCAACAATACAGCCCATGGTACCATTGCAACGTTTGTTCAGTTGGCACCTCCGGCTGATCTGCAGGTCACTTCGATTGTTCCACCGAACTTCATTTTTTCGGGAGACACAATTGATCTTGCGTATACGGTTGCAAACAATGGATCAGGGCCTACAGTAACATCTTCCTGGTATGATTATATCTACCTGTCGAAAGATTCAGTGTTTACAGGCTCATCAGTATTGCTTGAGTCATTTTCGAGAACCGAAGCCCTTGCTGCCGGAGCCAATTATACAAAAGTGCAACGCGTAAGGATGCCACAGGGACTATCCGGCAAATACTACTTTTTTGTAAGAACGGATGTGTGGAACAATGTATATGAACACGCCGCTGAAAACAATAACACCGGAATGAGTGATAGTGTAAAGATACTACTCACTCCTCCCGTTGATCTTGTAGTCACTCAAATTATTATACCGGCCTCTGCAAATAATAACGATACCGTTCTGGTTAAATGGAGGATCGAAAATTCAGGCGGATCCGCGACACAAAACATCATCTGGAATGATTATATATTTCTGTCGAAATCCAGGCCCTTTGATCAGGATTCTGCTATACTTCTGGGCAACACAGCAAATGGTGCATCCCTGTCTCCCGGGGAAGGATATGATGCCCAAACGAGTGTTATGATTCCTTCGAACGTTTCAGGAAATTATTATGTTTATGTAAATGCGGATTTTAATAATAGGGTATATGAACATACATTCGAAAACAATAATAATGTAGCCAGTAACGATCCGATTAAGATCAATTCGCCTGATCTGGTTGTATCGGAAATTGTGATTCCATCCACGGATTCATCCGGTAAGATTATTAATATTAACTGGACAATAAAAAATATTGGGAATGGAGTCTTGTCTATGTCCAATATAACTGACCGGGTATCTATTTCTAAACGGTCAACTTACCATCCTGATTCGGTTACAGAGGTTGGCAGGTTCTCTTATAATACAGGCCCACTGCTAAAAGGAGATTCACTTACCCATATGCTGCAGGTGCAAATTCCAAACGGGATATCAGGGAATTATTATATATATATCAACACAGAAGATTCAAACACCGTATATGAAGCCAATGAAAACAATAATCTCTCAGGAAGCACATCATTCTTAAGAGTCGTTCTTTCCCCATCGCCTGATTTACTTGTCACCTCTGTTGTACTACCAGATACTTCTTCCTTAAATGAAGTCATACCGCTGGTTTTTACTGTGAAAAATAATGGGGCCGGCAATATTAATAACGCTAACTGGACAGACAGGATATATCTTTCCAGGCAAGCGGGATGGCCGGCACCTGATTCTGTATTAATCAGGGAAATTGCGCAGGCAGGACCATTAGGAATTAATGCCACTTACAGTGTAAACGGTGCTATTAAAGTTCCGGCTAACCTCGTTGATAGCAGTCTTTATTACCTGCACATTGTTACTGATGCGACCAACAGCATTTATGAACATAATGCTGAGGCAAACAATTACGAAGAGAAAGATTCGCTATTCATAAAAAAATATCCGGCAGTGGACCTTGCAGTTACCAACATAACTGCCCCGGCTACGGGAAGTTCTGGTAAACGTGTAGCTATAAGCTGGACAGTAATAAATTATGGGCAGGTGCCAACATTGCAATCACAATGGCAGGATGGATTGTACTTATCCATCGATTCAACCTGGAATAAACAAGAAGATATACTAATAAAGGAAATAACACATAATGGCAACTTACCTCCAGGCAAAACTTATCTTGTTGACGATAGCATTGTGTTGCCAAATGGTATCTCCGGACAATATTACCTGCTGATGGTAGCAGATCACAATGATTTTACAAGCGATGTAAACAAAAGTAATAACTATAAGATAATTAAAGCTGATGCAAATGCTGCTACCATCACCATTGCACTCACTCCCCCGCCTGATCTTGTTGTTACCAGTTTTACCATTCCGCTTGAAGGTGGGGCAGGTCAGCCCATCATGGCTAAGTATACCATAACAAACACGGGCCCGGGTGTTGTGAATGTGAGCGCCTGGACAGATAAAATTTATTTATCAACCAATCCTGCTTTAGATACAAATGACCTGGCCATCGGATCAAAAAATCATACACTGGTATTAAATACCGGTGAAAGTTATATCGATAGTGTAGCGGTATTCTTGCCGATCGCAGCATCAGGCAACTATGCCGTAATTATTAAAACGGATAATGACAATGCGGTTTATGAGCATACAGGTGAGAACAATAACCTTACTAACGCGTATATTATTATCAATGTACCGCCTTTGTCTGACCTGGCGGTCAGCAGTATAACTTTACCTTCTTTACAGGCCGAGGCTGGAGAGCCGGTCACTATAAACTGGACAGTGAAGAATATCGGTGCTAATCCTTCCAAAGGCTATATGAAGGAAGTTATATACTTGTCGGAAGATACCGTAAAAGATGTAAGCGATATATTGATCGCGAACCTTGATGCGAAAATCAACCTTGCGCCCCAAACGGAAACAAGCAGAACTTTCACAGGTGATCTTAAAGGGGTCGCCTTAAAGGACTATCATGTTCTTGTTCATACCGATGTGCTGAATAATATTTATGAAAGCAGCGACAGCAATAATATCGCAGCTTCAATGGATAAGCTGGCAGTGCAGGTGGCATTGTTACCAATTAATATACCTACTGTAAGAAGCCTGGATAACGACAGGGAACTATACTACAGGATCGTTATTCCGGATAGCCTGCAGGGAGAATCTTTGCTGATCTCCCTGGAAGGAGATTCAATAAACGGGATAAATGAAATGTATGCAAGGTTTGGTGATATGCCTACAAAAGCTGTCTATGATTTTTCACATGCTGAAGCGTTTGGAGGCAACCAGGCAATACTCGTTGCCAGTTTGAAGCGGGGGACCTATTACCTAATGCTGACCGGAAAGACCCCGGCCACAAACGCTCAACAAATAACTGTTTTAGCCAGAATACTTCAATTTGAAATAAGGAGTGTAAATGCAAGTAAAGGAGGCAATACAGGAAATGTCACGGTTCAGATAAACGGATCGAAATTTAGTACGGTCAATGCAGTTAAACTAATAAAAGGAAATGTCTGGATAACTGCTGAAAGATTTGCCATTGTTGACCCTGCGATGTTATATGCTACATTTAATTTAAATGGCGCTCAACCGGGAGATTATGATGTGGTGGCTATAAATAAAAATGGAGATAGCGCTGTCCTTAAAACGGGATTTGAAGTTGTAGCCGGTACTGCGCCTGGTCTTATTACAAGTGTTGTTGCCCCACCTGGCGCAAGGCCATCCAATGTAATCGCTATGTCTGTTGAATTTACCAATGGAGGTAATACAGATCTTATAGGGCCGGTTTTAAAACTAACAAGTTTGGGTGGGGCACCCATAAGCTTTTCTATACCGGGACTGGCTGATAACAGAAAAGAGCTAACGCTTAGTTTACATGAATTAAATGGACCGGCAGGTATATTAAGGCCAGGGGCAAGCGGAACGATCATCGTGTATTCGAAAGCTATTTCAACACTTGCTTTTACATTAATGCGACAACAAAATAAATAAGACTAAATGATAGCGCACAATATCGGGACATGAAAAGACTTGTTTTGATACTTTGTTTTTTATTGCCTGGGTATCTTACCTATTCACAGGCGTTTGCCGGCATTGATATCGTTATTTGTGATGGAAAAGAAGTGGAAATCGGTGGTACAGATGATAGTGATAATTGTTATTCCTGGGAATCAACTCCCTCGGATCCCGTCTTAACAAGCCAGGCCCACTTAGCTAAGCCAAAGGTTAATCCGTCTCAGACAACAACCTATACGCTTACAGTAACAGGCCCCGGGTTTAGTTTTAGAAGCACAGACGATATTAAAGTAAGTGTCGTCAGGATTAAAGAAATTTTAGTTAAGGAACAATCCGAGCCGGATGCTTTTTATGATATACCCGAAGCAGGTGGATCTATTTTTAAGACAGGAAGTTTCACATTTAAGGTAAGTATGGAGTCTGCTGATGCCAGTTCTGTAACTCTTAGTTATGATGTTTATGATTTGGATTTTTTCAACGAAGAAATCTCCAAAGGAGAGACAACAACAGGGAATTTTACCATTAAGTTCAGCCAGGAAAATTCAGATGGAAATGTGAGAGTCAGGTTTTGGTACGACAAAAATAAGAATTCAACGCCAGAGGAGGATGAATGCATGGTTGAATCGGAATTCGAAGTGAAAGAGATTAAGCAACATTCATTTAGCATTGCAAGGGCCTCAACCACAGTCCCCCTTTTTGAAGGAGATGTGGATGCAATCTTGAAGGCCGGAACTGATTTAATTAAAGTTAAACAGGAAATACCCGATTTCAGATGTGCCTGCGAATTGAGAAGAAATGGTATTGTTAGTTTGTGGAATCCAACTTCCGAAACGCCTGATGAAATTTTAACCAAGGCAGACTTTGATAATATAAATAAAAATGTGCAGGCGAGTATTAAAATAGTAAAACAAATACGCTATTGCGATGGCCCTTCAGAACCCGGTTTGAGCATTTTAGGATGTGCTGTGGTGGGGTCTGCCAACACTATAGTGGTTGTTGATCGCCAAAACGAAGACGTATGGACACATGAAATTGGCCATACAATGGGGTTACAACATAGACCAACAGAGGCTACAGGTTCTCCGGATGATTTCAATAATCTTATGTATCCTCATGCCATTGACACACAGTTTATGATAAATGAGGATGAATGTAAGGCATTTGAAAAATAATAAAAGATCACAAAAATGAACGCGATTAAAGTTTTAGCAGTGGCCGGTATATTAATGGCAGCATGTTTTAATCTAACATATTCTCAATCTAAAAAAGAATATATATCGGTTGAAGAAACTATTGAGCTGGCAAAGAAAGCATACTTTGATCATGCCCCAGACGAAGACATCGCTAAGTCAAAAAGAGCCAACCCTTCTGCAAGGCCTTTTTTATATAAGATATTAATGGATACCACTCAAAAAAAATTCTGGCCGCAGGTTTTAGGAGCGTTTGCTTATTTAGGACAGGATGATGACGCTGTAAAACTTGAAAACTTTTTAAAACAACGCAGGGGTATACTTTATGGTGATGAATACAGGGCAACAATGATGGTTTTTGAAGTTTTGGGTTCTATGTGTGCCAGGGGAAGCACGACAGCAAAAGCCTTGCAACAAAAAATGTTTTCTGCCGAGTATTGGAACAATAGTCAATTTTCCAGATACCCAAATGAAACGCCCGCTGAATTCCGGGATAATATGATACTCCGGGCCATCAGAGGCTATGCCTATTCGGGTGATCCTGGGTTTGAAGCAATTGTGGATACAATATCTCAAAGATACTTTTTATTAGTAAGCGGGTCAGAGCAAAAAACAGTTATGAAAAAGAAGCTGGAAGATATAAAACAATTTAACAGGCAAATTCAGGGAACGAAAAATAGCGCTCAAAAAGCAAAGTAATTAACATCACAAAATAGATTCTTATCAACAATTATCCGATATCCGGGTATTTTGTAATCAAGAAATAATTTGAACCATAAATCATAAACTGTTTAAGATAATAACGTGAAAAGATTTTATTCCACCCTGTTATTTTTGATCCCCGGATATTTAGCTTATACGCAGGGGGAAGCAGGTATGGATAAAGTGATTTGTAAGGGTGGATCCGTTAAAATAGGCTCGCCTGATAAAGGGTATTGCTATACATGGGAAGCGGCCGAAGGATTATCCGCAAGGCATGTATCAGAACCCGAAGTAAACCCTGGTGTATCCACCACATACAACTTAATTGTAGTTGGGCAGGATTTTAGTTTTAGAAGGACTGATGAGGTAAAGGTATCAGTTGTAGATGTGGACGTAGAAGTCTCCAAAATAAGAATAACGATCTGTGATAATGTCACATTTTCCGCTAACCTTAATTTAACTGATGTAGCCATTGATAGTTATATGTTTGAAATAAGGACTGAGGCTTCTCAGACATGGTATGCAATGACTGATTATTCCTCAGCGATTGTTCATACCAGAAAAATGAAGGTGGCAGGGAGATTCAAAGTGCGGATTAAAGTAAAAATCGATGACGTTGAGTGCACTTCTAAAGAGAAAGATCTGGAAGTCCAATTTCCAGGCTATAATGATATCATCTCTGACGCTACGATGAGTCGGGCATTTTATAAGGCTTGGCAAAACACGCTGGCTGCAACTACTGAAACAACCAGGCGGGAAGAAGGCTTCTGGATCTTTTATAATAGTAATACCTGCACATATTCTCCCGGAGAAACGATAATCGGCCAACCTGTTGCAAACGAAGGCGGGGTGATTCTTATTGGAGACAGGCCTCCTGACAATCCCGCCAGTCCGGCCCCTTTAGAACATGCTGTGTATGTTATTGGCTTTTTTCACACACACACACCTTCAATCTATGGGCCTGCCCGGCCCGTGGGTCCAAGCGGGCAGGATGACTTTTCAAATAACCAAAATAAAGTAGCAGGAGTGGTGTATGATTATAGTTCTGAATTCGGGTCCATCCCGGCGGGGCATCCCTTAGACAGCCCGGCCGAACTATATTCCAGCGGCCCTGATAGAAGATTTACGCCATGAAACAAATGAGAAAATAATCGGGTATGCCATTAACAATTATGAGTAAACGAACAAGATGAAAACAACCAGATTAATTTTTACCGGAAGGTGAAATATAAAGCTCACATATGAAAAATTTTTTCTTAAAAATGACTGTAAGAGGTACCTGTATAAGTGCTGCATTTTTATTTAGCTGCCTGGTCGCATTTGGCCAGATCACAGTAACCACTACCAACCCTTCTGATTGTAAAAACACAAATGGAACTGCAACTATTAATGTAACCACTGCAGCCACAGGTTTCAATTTCGAATATTCAACAGATGGAAATACCTTTGAAAATTCAAATAAATTCAACAATCTGGAAGCAGGCACCTATACAGCAACTGTCAGGGATATAGCAACCAAATGTTCCTATTCAAAGGAATTTATTATCAATAGAAATCCTCAATTAACGGTTGGTTTCTCAGCTCTGCCTCCTTTAGGCATTTGCGGTGAGGAGCCAAAGGAATTGATATTGTTTGCTTATGCTTCAGGAGGCTCAGGCAGATACGAGTTTAAGCCTGCAGAAACGATCACCTTGTATGGGTCCGCCAGTGTATCCTTCACAGTAACCGATTTAATTTCAGGTTGTAGTGCAAGCATTGGAGGCGAAGTAATACATATACCTGTCCAATGTTCCCACGATCCTAATGACATCGTTGGCCCCGAAGGGTTCGGTGCCGCAAAAATGGTCTCTAAGTATCAGCCCCAGCCATATATTATCCGGTTTGAGAATGACCCTGGCTTTGCTACGGCCCCTGCGCAGATCGTCAGGATAAATTATCCCATTGATTCCAGCTTAAATGTTTTATCTCTCCGTTTGGGTAATTTCGGATTTGGAAAGTTCACTTTCCAGGTGCCACCTAACAAAACCCACTACTCATCGAGGTTAGACGTAAGGGATTCTCTTGGTGTTGTGGTGGATATAACAGCAGGTATTGATCTGGAAAAAAAGGAAGCCTTCTGGATATTTGAATCAAAAGATCCTGCCACAGGCCTTCCTCCGGCTAATTCCCAATCAGGATTTCTGCCAGTTAATGATTCATCAGCTGTCGGGGAAGGCTACGTTACTTTCACTGTTAAAGCAGCCGATAATACGATCACAGGGGATACTATACATGCACAGGCAAGCATAGTATTTGATGCTAATACTCCACTTGCTACGCCATCAATTATTAATACCATTGATGCCGGCCGGCCTGTGAGCACAATGGAAAGTTTGCCCGTCACAAGCGACAGTACAATTTTATTGAAATGGTCAGGATATGATGAAGAAAACGGGTCGGGCATCCGTGATTATGCTTTATACGTTTCAGAAAATGAAAAGCCTTTTTCCATTTACCAAAGTGGGATAACCGACACTTCGTTTATTTTCCGGCGTAGTACCGGATATAATTACAGGTTCTTTACTATTGCCACCGACAATACAGGCAACCAGGAGCCTGTCAAAAATAAAGGCGAAGTTACCGTTGTGTCACCGGGCAATGAATATTACCGTTCAATTATGACAGGCAACTGGAACAATATTTCAACCTGGCAATCATCAGTTGATAGTATAAACTGGATAGCTGCTTCAATTATTCCTACAAATGCGGCAAGGAACATAACAATCCGCAGAACCGATTCTATTGTAGTAATAAATGATTTAACTACAGACAATACAGTGGTTGAGCCCGGCGGCACGTTGTCGGTAGCAGCCGGCAGTACATTAACGGTGATCAATAACGGCCTTATACTTCGGTCTAATGCAGATAGCTCTGCGAGTATTGGCGTATCAGGCGGAAGCATAAATGGCAACGTAACGGTTGAGCGTTTTATACCTGCACGCCGTTCGTGGAGACTGGTCGCTGTTCCTTTCAGTACTGCCCAGACTATAAGTGATGCATGGCAGGAAGCAGGGATTTATATCCCGGGATTTGGTACACATATCACGGGTGGGAGTGCGGCAAATGGCTTTGATCAAAGCCCGGCAAATACCTCCTCTATTAAATGGTACAATCAATCAACCAATGCTTTCGACTCAATGCCTTCTACCTTGTTGCCATTAACAGGAAAAACCGGCTATATGTTGTTTGTAGGCGGGGACAGAAGTATTGACCTTTCACAGGGAACTGCTGCAATGCCGACCAATACCATCTTACGGGCAACAGGAACCGTAAAGATGGGTATCCAGCCACCTATACCAGTATCTGCAACGGGATTCACACTTGTTGGTAATCCTTATGCATCAACGATTGATTTTGCAAAGATTTCAAAGGCCAACGTCCCCAACAGATTTTATTTATGGGATCCTAAACGGTCAACAACCGGAGCTTTTGTTTTGTTTGATAGCGCGGATAGTTATGTCCCTATAACAAATGGCGGAAGTTATACAGGCGCTAACAGTCTTATCCAAAGCGGACAGGCATTCTTTGCGGAAGGAAGCGGTATGGCAGGCACCCTTGGCATTTCGGAAAACAGTAAGTCTGATGAACAGCGAAACGCATTCAGGACTAATGATGGCAATGACGAAAAAATGCAGGTGAATCTTAATTTTTATGATGCCGATACAACCATAGTTGCTGATGCGGTTTTAACCCGGTATAATAATTTATATTCAGATTCCGTGACTGCCGAAGATGCAGGTAAACCGGATAATATAGATGAAAACCTTGCAATAATAAGAAATGAGAAAAAATTAATGCTGGAAAGAAGGATACTGATAGATGAAAATGATACCACTTTTTTGAAGATATACAATATGAAGCAAAAAGACTATCACTTCCAGGTTACGCCAACCCATTTTATAGCTCCTGCATTCTCTGCCTATCTTGAAGATGCCTGGCTGAAGACCGCCACACCATTGAGCTTGGAAGCACCTTCAACGATTCGCTTCGCTATAACAAATGATAGCGCGTCCGCGAACCCTTACCGCTTCAGGATAATTTTTACAACAGGAAGCGGCCCCCTGCCTTTAAACTTTGCAACTGTAAATGCCTACCGGAAAAATAGCGGTATAAAAGTAGATTGGAACGTAGAAAGTGAATTTGATATTAAACAATATGAAGTACAAAAATCGGGTAACGGCCAGCTTTTCAGGCAGGTAACTGCTGTTCCGCCGGTAGCAAACAATAATGGAGCTGCAGACTATTCCTGGTTCGATTCGGATCCTTTCACCGGCGATAATTTTTACCGTGTAAGAGCAACACTAAAGTCAAATGAAGTAAAATATAGCGAGATTGTAAATGTAAATATTGGTGACGTAAATCCAGGTATTCTAATATATCCGAATCCTGTAAAAGATAAAACATTCTTCGTTAAATTAACCAACCAGCCAAAGGGAATTTATGTTGTTAAGCTATTTAACAATTCAGGGCAGCTGGTAATCACAAAAAAAATAGAGCATACAGGTGGGTCGATCATAAGGAGAATACAATTAAACAGCGTACTATCAAAAGGTACCTACCTCTTTAATGTGACAAATGGAAAAACCAGGGCGACAAAATCAATTATGATTGATTAAGTACTGTAAGGCCTAATAACCGGATTACGGCCTTTCCGGCAAAACCTCTTTTAAAATCATACGGTAGTATTTAAAGAACCCATAACAGCAGGTATAACAACCGCATGTCTTAAAAAACTAGCCATTTTAAAGATCTTCAAAATAATATGCTGGCGAGGCAGTGCAATCTTCAAAGAAAGTCCTTGTTACTAATCACAGGTAATTATCACATTTCTTAACGCATTTGCATCGCCAGGAGCTTTTTCGGGTAAGGCGAGTTTGTTAGCGGACAACAAAATCAAGGAAAAATATCCCCGGAATAAATAGATATCGGGATTATCATAAATATAAACAGCTACCCTCAGGATGAAGAGAAAATTAAATTTTACTCATGCGAAAATTTATGAACGAAGCCTGAAGCATGGAAGCTTGGCTGACACAGTAACACTATTGTGATAATTTTACATACGGATATAGCTGCTGCTGATGTTGTTATTTACACTTGTGGGGTGGTACGCATTACATCACATCAAATTTGACGTAAATAACAGGATAACAGAGATCAGCTGCGCTCATGTAGTAAAATAAATAAGTCTATAATTCCGGCTTATTTAAGATCATTACATGGAGAGAAACGTCTACTTTTGCTGGGGTATTTAGTTGTTAATTATAACCCACCCCCAAATGACAAAATCAATATCCTTAGGTAGCGCTATGCTATGCATTACTTTGGCGGCCACCTCACAAAACATACGATTATCAGGAAAGGTAACAGATGCTAAGGATGGCTCTCCACTCGCAGGTGTCTCAGTAGCCATTCAAAATTACAAAGCCGGTGTCACGACAGATCCGGATGGTAATTATTTTATTTCCGTTCCATCCGGAAAAAAACATGTCCTCGTTTTTTCTTCGGTTGGATTCCGGAAGGAAGAAAGAACAGCCGACAGGCCGCAAACCTTAAATGTCAGCTTGCAGGCTGGCAGCAATACCCTTCAGGAGATACTGGTGGTAGCATACGGTACGCAAAGAAAAACAAACATAACGGGTTCCTTAGCCACAGTGAAAGGAGGCGATTTGCAAGACAAGCCATTCAGTTCAATAGATAAGACTTTACAGGGTGCTGTCGCAGGCCTGCAATCATCCTCTGCATCGGGAGCACCGGGCTCTGCTACTGATGTGCGTATTCGTGGCATCGGTTCCATCAATGCGGGCTCCGGCCCTCTTTGGGTTATTGATGGTGCCATCGCAACAACCGGAAGCCTCACTTCTCACACTACTTCTGCAAATGCACTGAGCTCGATCAACCCCAACGATATTGAAAGCATTACCGTGTTAAAAGATGCCGCTTCCACGGCAATATATGGCTCGAGGGCAGCTAATGGAGTAATATTGGTGACAACAAAAAAAGGCAAAGCCGAAAAAACAAAATTGAATTTTTCCACAGAGATCGGAACAGGCAGGATAGCCTTTAAGCCCACTAATAAACCCATGACCACGCTGCAGAACCGACAGATTTTTCGTGAAGCGCTTATCAATGCAGGATATGTAACAGATATTGCGGGTGCTGATTCGCTCATTGCAGATCCGGTTAATGGTTTTGGTTTCAACCCGGATTATGTTAATACAAATACTGACTGGTTGAAGGTGATCACGCAAAGCGCATCGCAGCAACAATACAATATAAGCGTTAGCGGCGGCGATCCTAAAACCCAGTTTTATGCTTCTGCCGGGTATTTTAAACAGGAAGGCCTGACACTTGCTACAGGTTTCAGGCGTTATAACGGTGCCTTTTCCATCACGCATAAGCCTAATGACAGGATCACTTTTATGGCAGGTATCAACGGCAGTTTCAGCACATTGAGTCAACCGAAAAGCTCGGGGGATTATTCAAACCCCGTCTCAAGCCTGTTCTTCCTGCAACCATGGTACAGTCCCTATAACGAGGATGGATCAGTAAAGTACAATGACCCTGGTGGACAGTTTACTAATTCGAGCGGTAATTTTAATCCCCTGGCCGTTGCGGCGCTGGATAATTCTTCTGCAAAAACAATTAATTTCCGTGGCTATGTTTCCGGAGAAGCAAAACTGACTGACAACCTCAGGCTTACCAGCCGGTACAGTGCCGAATATTTTGACATCAATGAAAATGCGTACTTAAATCCTCTATACGGCGAGGGATTTGCCCTGGGTGGCGGAGCTTATGCCGATTACAAAAGAGTGTTTGACTGGACGTGGAGCAACTACCTTGATTACAGGGGTAATGTGAACAAGGCAAAAGATATTTACTTTGAAGTAAAGGCCGGTTTCGAAGCGCAGAGAACGCAAATTTATCTTCTTAATGCTTCCGGACAAAATTTTCCAAAGGTACTCGCATTACACTACCTCGCTTCTGCTGCAACACCTACTTTGGCCAATTCCCTGCCCACGGAGCAAACTACTAATTCATTGTTTTCTGTGGCAGATTTCAATTATAAAGACCGCTACGTGATCAGCGGTAGTTATCGTCGTGACGGCTCGTCGGTTTTTGGCTCCAAAAACAGATGGGGCAATTTTTATTCCGCCGGGGCTTCCTGGAATGTGAACGAAGAAGGATTTTTAAAAAACAGTAACCTGATAAGCCTTTTAAAACTTCGTGGTTCGTATGGCGAAAGCGGTAATTCCAGCGATTTTGGATTTTACTCTGCGCTGCCGACCTATGGTGCCGGCTACAACCCGGCTACTGGCCTTAGTTATAATTATGGCCCTTATCCGGGCACCGCATTTAGCAACGTAGGCAATCCCAATCTTACCTGGGAAAAAAACAAGATCTTCAATATTGGGCTGGACTTCGGTTTATGGACCAACAGGTTTACAGGAACAGTGGAGTATTATAACAGGATAACTTCGAACCTGCTGCTTTATGTTCCTTTTTCCCTGACAGCAGGAGTTGCAGGGCAAAATCAGAATGTAGGCGCTATGCGTAATAAGGGCATCGAGATAAGCCTGGGCGGTAAACCACTCGTTATCAAAAATTTTACCTGGGAAATATCGGCCAACTTTGCACATAATACAAACAAGGTAGAAAAATTGTATCGCGGAACTCCGATTCTAAATGGCCGCTTTCAAATTACTGAAGGGCACGATGTACAGGAATATTATACCCGGATATGGGCCGGCGTAGATCCGGCTAATGGCGAGCCACTATGGTATACGGATGCCACGCATAGCAAAAAAACGAGCGACATAAGCCAGGTTGCTTTAAGCCTCACGGGCAAATCTGCCTCTCCTAAATATTTTGGCTCTGTCACTAATACGTTTACCTATAACGGAATATCGCTGCTGGCTCAGTTCAACTATAATTATGGCAATTATGTTTACGATCAATGGGCTTCCTATACCGCTTCGGAAGGGGCGTATGTGGGAAACACCAACCAGCTTACAATGGAATTGACTAGCTGGAAAAAACCAGGCGATATAACAAATGTGCCACAGATTATCTATGGAGGCAATAATAATTCGTTCCGCGGTTCTACAAGATATCTGTACAAAGGAGATTACGTCAGGTTAAGGAACCTGCAAGTAGGCTATAGCCTGCCAAAATCGCTTTTGCAACGTGCATTCATCGCCAGTGCAAGTATTTACGTGCGGGGTACCAACCTGTTCGTCTTCGGTCACGACAAAAACATCCCCTTCGATCCCGAACAAGGGATCACGGGCATAGCAGATTTTAATGTTTTCATGCCTAAAACTCTAACAGTTGGTCTAAACCTGGGCTTATAGGCAGAGGTGTCATTTAATTACTTTATGCTAATGCAATCAATTTGAAATTATGAGAAAAATCATTTACATCTTTTCCATTATCTGTGTCTCTTTAAGCTTTTTGCTTGTTGCGTGCTCCAAAGGCTTTATCCAAAAAAGCCCTGCTGATTCTATTCCGTTAGATGAGGCATTGGCTGACGAGGTGGGTGTAACAAATGCACTGAATGGTGCTTATGCGCAGTTGCGTTCGGTAGGCCTTTGGGGAAGAGACTTGCCCGTGATTGGAGATTTACAGGCAGGTAATACATTTATTGAAACAACAAATTCAGGAAGATATTTAGCCCAGTATAGTTACAATCTTATAAACTCAGATGACATCGCCCTGGCCATCTGGACTGCCGCTTACACAGGTATCCTGCGTTGCAACCAAATTATTGCGGCGGCTGCAACCGGGGGAAAGGTACCGCAAATAAAGGCGCAGGCCTATGCCATAAGGGCTTTGTTATATTTTAAGCTGGTAAATATATATGCACGGCCTTATACTGAAGACCCCGGTGCGTTTGGGGTGCCCCTCGTATTGAATTACGAACCAACAAAACTACCAACACGAAATAAAGTAAGCGAAGTCTATGCGCAAATAATTTCCGATTTTAAAGCGGCTTTTGCGGATGCGCCGGATTATGTAAATTCTATTACACTCAACAAATATGCTATTGAAGGATTGCTCGCAAATGCCTACCTGTACATGGGCGATAACACCAATGCAAAAATCGCTGCTTTGGATGTGATCAATAACAGTGGTTTCACACTCGTTACTCCCGCAGCTTATGCCGCTTACTGGGCCAATTCCGGGATACAAAGTGATAAAGTTGAGACAATGTTCGAAGTTGATGCAGATGCCATCAATAACAATGGCTTAGACGATCTGGCTGGTATTTATAATAACGGCTACCAGGATCACTACGCATCACAACAGCTGGTTGCTTTATACAGCCCTGCAGATGTACGCACTTCAGTATTGGTGACAGGTACCACCAAGAGCGGGGCCGATGCAACGATAGTGAATAAGTATCCAAATGCAGCAGGTTCAGACAGGGACAATTTAAAGGTTATCCGGCTATCAGAAATTTATTTGATTGCTGCAGAAGCATCCTTGCCGGAAAACGAGCCTGATGCACTCAAATACCTTAATGATTTAATGGCCAGACGTGATCCCGCGTTTCCAGGATATTCTTCCTCCGGTGGTCAGCTTTTAAACGACATTGTGCAGGAGAGAAGGAAGGAGCTTGCCTTTGAAGGCAACAGGCTCTTTGATTTAAACAGGTTAAAACTGCCCATAGCGCGGGTTGATAATCCCGGCGCTATTCCTGCAGGCCAAAATAATGTTAACCTTACAATTCCGTATGCGGATCACAGGAGAGTCTACCCGATCCCTTTAGGCGAAATTCAGTCTAATGCCAATATCGCAACCCAGCAGAATGCTGGCTATTGAACAGGCGCAAAATGATGTTATTGGTACAAGAGTTTAAACCGCGACTCTGAAAGTGATGAATGCAGTTGTCCATTGGTGATCGAACACCCTCACTTTAAAGCTCTCTCCACTTATTAAAAAAGCCTCGTTAATCAATTCTTCGTTTTTTTTCGTTTAATCACACTATCCTGAAGCCTGCACGCGTTGATTTAATCAGGACCCTTCAGTTTCCTAACGGGAGATAGAACGCCTGTGCACTAAACCGGGGCTGGCAGCCCATAGGACTTATAAGAAAGACCCAATTTCCGGCCTATATCTCAAAAGCGCTTTTGCGAAGGCTAAACTTAAACGAACATCCGTTTCCTGCTTCACTTTCTGCCCATATTTTTCCATTCTGGATTTCTATAAATTCTTTTGAAATAGAAAGCCCCAGGCCGGTGCCCTTTGGCTTAGAACCCGGTACTCTAAAGTAGCGTTCGAATATTTTCGCCAGGTGCTTCCTTTCTATACCAGGCCCCTGGTCGGTAACAGAAAAAATCACATCTTTCTTTTGCTGGTTTATGGAAATAATTATACTGCTTCCGGTTGGAGAAAATTTAATAGCATTAGAAAGAAAATTAATAAGAACCCAGCTGGTCTTCTCTGCATCAGCGTTAACCAGGCCCACGTTATCTTCTATTTTTTTCAATATATTGATATTTTTTTCTTTTGCGTTACTTAGTACAGTTTCCACTGCAGCGTCAACAATAATAACCGGGTTTACATCCTGAATGTTCAAACGCATACTTCCGGCTTCCACCTGCGACATGTCGAGCAACTCACTTAGAATCCCAAGCATTCGTTTGTTATCCTGTTTTAAATGTTGAACAAGCTCGTTCTGATCTTCGGATAGCTTACCTGTTCTTTCATCTTCAAGCAATTTTAAACTAAAGTCTGAAGAAGCTAATGGTGTTTTTAGCTCGTGAGAGATGGTTGCAATGAAGTTTGTTTTTGCGACATCCAGTTCTTTGAACGAAGTGATATTTTTTAATACAATCACCTTGCTGTTTGATTCCTTCTGTTTTACTTCGATCACTTCCCTGATAAAATAATTTTCTTTATTGTTCACTACTATCTTGAAAGGAGTTGCAGTTTCATTCTCAACGATATACTGTAGTAGTTTGCTTTGTGTAGTAAGCGCATCAACAGTTTTGCCTACCACTTCCACGGCATTTAAATTCAACAAATGTAATATCTGGTAATTGGCAAAAAGTACAATGTTATTTTTATCAATCCCGATACTGGCATCCTTCAGGCTGTTGATTACTGCTTCAGCCCGTTTTTTTTCAAACATTAATTTGCTGAGATTGCGGCCTTCAAAATATTCAAGACGTTCTGCCATCTGATTGAATGCGGCGCCTAACTGGCCAAATTCATCTTTGCTCGAAATATGGATGCGATAACCGTAATTTTTGTTTGCTATTTCCTTTATTGCCGCCAGTAATTGCCGGATAGGGCCTGTAACTACCGAGGGAAAGTTTAACAGGAATGCAAAAGCTACTAATAAGACAAGGGTCGCTACAACACTGATATAAGCAAATGCGCGATCAGCGGTATTATCTGCGTCTTTTTTTTTCTTCTGAACAGCGTTCATGTTCAGCTGAATAATGTCCTCCAGTTGCCGCCTGATTTTTTTAAAATTTAGTAAAGCCGTATCCTCCCTTCTCAATTCTCCAAAATAAGTTCTGAGAGCTGAGGTTGCTTGCTTTTCACCGGGCTCTGTAATATTATTTTCCTGCTGCAGCAATTGGGCTTCAAATTTTTGAAGGGATGAGGGATAGTTGAGGTCTATGCTATCCAACTGCTTCTGCATTGCATGGCAGTACTCTATGGAAAGGTAATTATCCTCTAACACCGCTTTTGCATCATTCCTGATCCTCACCAGGTAATAAACACACAGCCAGCCTACTAATAAGAGTATTAAAAAAAGAAAAACGGTGCCCAGCCAGATTTTATTTTTTACGTTTATTGTCATTTTAATAAATAGCAAAGTATGCGGACAATTGCGCAAAATTCTTAAACTTCTGCTGCCCGGGCCTGTTGCTGCTTAAAGTTATTAATTAAATTTGTTAGCATTACTCAGGACTTCATCTGCCGGTTGTTCCCATTGGGTGGTCTGTGAACACTCCGGAAATAAATTATTGTTATAATGACTAATGGAAAAATTTTAGTAATAGATGAAGAGGAAAAGTTGCGGCACCTCGTTGCACGGATAATCCGGCTGGAAGGCCACACAGTATTGGAAGCACCCGGTCTTAAATCGGCTTTGAAGATAATAGAAAAGGAAGAGCCTGATGTTTTGTTATGCGACGTAAGGTTACCAGACGGAAGTGGCGTGGACTTTACAAAAGAAGTAAAAGGGAAATATCCTGTAATTGAAATTATTCTGCTTACTGCTTATGGTAACATCACCGATGGCGTACAGGCTATGAAGAATGGCGCCTTTGATTACCTTACCAAGGGTAATGATAACGACAAGATTGTTCCTCTTTTAGGGAAGGCCCTTGAGAAAGTTGCATTGCAAAAAAAATTACAACACCTGGAAAAGCAGGTTGGGAAGTGTTACAGTTTCGACAATATTACCGGCACATCCAAACAAATAAAACAAGCAATATTACTTGCAGAAAGAGTTGCACAAACTGATGCTACCGTATTGCTGCTTGGCGAAACCGGAACAGGTAAAGAAGTATTTGCGCAAGCTATTCATAATGCCGGTATCCGGTCACGAAAATTATTTATGGCTTTGAATTGCAGCGCTTTTTCACACGAATTACTGGAAAGCGAAATATTTGGACATAAAGCAGGTGCTTTTACCGGGGCCATAAAAGATAAAAAGGGCTTAATTGAGGAAGCTAACGGAGGAACATTGTTCCTGGATGAAATTGGTGAAATGCCTTTGGAATTACAGAGTAAATTGCTCCGGGTGCTTGAAACCTCTGAATTTATTAAGGTAGGTGATACAAAACCAACGAAAGTTGATATTCGTATTATAGCAGCCACAAACCGCAATTTGGAAGAAGATGTAAAAGAAGGAAAATTCAGAGAAGATCTTTTTTACCGTTTGAATGTTTTTGCTATTTACCTGCCTGCGCTGCGTAACCGCAAAGAAGATATCCCCCTGCTTGCTACGAGTTTTTTGCTTATTTACAGCAAGCAAACGGGCAAGCGCATATCAGCTATCAGTGAGAATTATATGAAGCATCTGATGCAGCATGACTGGCGGGGAAATGTCAGGGAACTGAAAAACATTATCGAGCGTTCAGTAATTCTTACTGATAATCATGAGTTGGTTACAGATACATTACCTGTTGAAATTCTGACTTCAACCGGCGGGGCCTTATCTTCCTTCAATTTATGTACAGTAGAAAAGCTGCACATTCAAAAAGTACTACATCATACCGGTGGCAATAAGACCAAAGCTGCTGAGCTCCTGGGTATTGGGCTTACCACATTATACAGGAAAATGGAGGAATACAACATATCCTCCATGAATAAAGATTCTTAACGTTACGTGCCGATATCCCGGATAAATCGTAAACGTAGTTACGGAAGCGCCATATCCTTTCAATTTGAAAAACCTCTTTCCATTTTGATAAGCTTTTTTATCCCCACTGTTATTTGATTTTATTGCATCTCTTGCCGGCAGGCCCTGCCAGTAAGCATTTCATCTGCTGTAGCTCAAAATTCGTGGATATGGTACAGAATTGAGGTTTATTGATTGTAAACAAACAACATTAAATCAATTTAAAGTATCAATCATGACATCATTTGGAAAAAAAATTCTATCAGCCTTCATGGAAGTAAACGGTGAAGAAAATCCCGTTACCGTAAAGCAGGCTACTTACAAAAAATTGCCACCGGTTATTGAAAATAACGGTGGAAAGGAAGCTGGGAACAGCAAATTTCTGCAGTATTTCGACAAGCTCTTTTCAGAAGCAAACATCCCGGGGCCGGACTATTATGAGTTTTCAAAAATGATTGAGGCCATGGATGGTATCCACGATGAAAAGTCCCGTTTCTGTGCCGCTTTCGCAGGGTTAACGGTACAGGGCTTAGACAAGCACAAACTGTTGTCAACCGCTGCGGATTACCTCAAACTTCTTGACGAAGATAGCGCAGGTTTCAGTTCTACTATTGACTCCGCCCTGCGAGATAAGGTAGTGTTAAAACAAAAAGAATTAGAAGAAAACAATGGCAGGATAGCCGAACTGTCGAAGGAGATAGGAGACCTCCATAAAAAAATTTCCCTGCTTAAAGCTGAGATCGAAGAAAATGAAGAAAAAATAGAAGCAAGCTTACACGGGTACAAAACGGAAGAACAAAATATTAAAAACAGGATTCTCTTGAATGTAGAAAAAATTAAAGAGTACATCTATTAAAACTATTTAAAATGAATAACATAATTCAAAAAAGCAAAACACCTAACTGGTTTTCTGAACCAAAAAATATGGCAACAACTGCTGTAGGGCTTTCATTGTTTGCGGGGCTGGCCTATGGCTTTCTAACTTTTGTATTGCCCTGGCTTGTAACAGTTACCTGGAGCCTTATAAACCTGGTAATCGGAGGGGTGATCGTCGGTTTTTTACTTATGGTCATTACCAATAAAAAATTCTGGAGAGCTTTAAAATACTTTTCGGAATTCATAGCCAATTATTCAATCGGTCTTGCCATAGAATTAAATCCTTTTAACATTCTACAGGCCAGGATAGAACATGGCTATGAGGATAGAAAAACTTTGTATAATCAATCTGCACGGCTAAAAGGTAAACAAAGCGAATTGATGGATAAGCTGACAACCAGGGAGAAGGAGTTGCAACTTAACGTACAAAAAGTCAAGATACTTCAGTTGGAAGCGAAAAACAAAAGAGAGGTTGCGCTTTACTCCAACAATGTGATTCGTTGCCGTGAATACATTGATAATGTAACACCCATTGTGGGAGACCTAAATAAGCTAATTAAATTTTCTGAAGCAGCTTATGAAGAAAGCGGCATTATGCTGGAAGATGCAAAGCTGGATCTGGAGGCAAAGAAAGATCTGTATTATTCTGTAACAACGGGCCTTTCTGCTGTAACCAGCGCTATGAATGCTTTTAAGGGAGACGATGAACTTAACAGGGACGCCGAAAAGGCTTTGGCCATTCTTAAAGAGAAGATAGGAGAAAAGATTGGAAATATTAAATCGGCCATTGATGTAACAGCCAGGTTTATGGATGATAAGGTTTTGGAAGATAAAGCCAAGTCTGCACAAGCTATTGAGCTTATTAACCGGTTTGACCTGAATGCTGACTTTAACTATACAAATACCAGCTTGCAAGCGAACGATGATACCGGACGTTTAAAAGGGCTTTCAATTAATGAGCGGTATAAGGGTCTGCTTGACTAAATCTACTCTCATTCAGAATAACAAACAAGCTGACAGCTTTTACGAAGCATGACCAAAAGGGTAGTTTCAGATGCTGACTACCCAACCAATGCCCTGTTTAAATCATAAATAATTCTAAGCAATAATAATTAAGTCTAAAACAACAAAAAATTTAATAAAATGACAATCAAATTAAAACCCGCAGGAAAAATTTTCATAATTGCCGCCATTGTGGCCGCAGGTATAATAAGCGTAAAATGGTATCAAAGCCGTCCCAGGGAAGTAGGGCCTTCCATACAGATGGGCAAAATAGCTTTGCCTGACGCACCTGAAGCCTCGTTAACAAATAATGCTATTCAACTCCCTTTGCCTTCGGCATCTTTAGCCGTAAATGGCGGTACACAAATTACGTGGGAACGTATGGCATGGAACAGCCAGTTTTCAGGAATGTATGCTAATGGTGGTTCACAAACTACAAAAGGATCCTTGTTCGATAAGGCAAACCTTATGGTAACCTACATCCGCCAGGATGATTGTAACAAACAGATGGCCGACCTTGTAAAGTTTGCTGCTGAATACAAAAATAATCCTAATACCCCCGCTGTGCTGAATACGTTTATGGGTGATGGCATGCCTGCGTTTATGACAGCGCTGTCAAAAGAGCTGGAGCCATTGGGACCGGAATATCAACCAATCATTATTCCGGTTACGCATGGTAAATCTTACGGTGAAGACCAGGTAATGGGCCCTCCGTCCTGGAAGCAGGATCCGCGGAATGCAATCGGTAAATGTGTAGCAGGTGTGCTGCGCGACGGTGATATAAATATTTTATTGAAATGGGCCGGTGACAATGGATTAAAATTAAATCCTGATGAAACTACCTATGACGCAACCGCCATCAATCTTATAGCTGCAAGTGATTTTCTTGATGCGGCAAACAAGTACATCGCTGGCTTTACAGAAAAAAGGAGGCTTGTTGTAAACGGTAAAACTACAGGAAGGGATACAGTTGCAGGCGTAGATGCCGTGGCAACATGGACGCCCGGAGACGTAAACGTAGCTACCAGGAAAGGTGGGCTGGTAACTATAGCCAGTACAAAGCAATACGCTTCTCAGATGTCTAACCAAACAATAGGTATCAAAAAATGGGCGTATGATCACAGAACTGATGTTGAGAATATGATCATCGCCCTCGCGCAGGCTGGTGACCAGGTTCGTTCTTTTAATGAAGCAAAAAAATTTGCTGCTGAAGTAAGTGCGGATCTGTACAAGGAACAGGACCCTGCTTACTGGCTTAAGTACTATAATGGGGTGGAAGAAAAAGATGTCCAGGGGCTGAAAGTGAATCTTGGTGGTTCAACGGTGTTTAACCTTTCTGATATGGCCAACACTTATGGATTGGGTGATGATAAAGTAGACAGGTATAAAGCAGTCTATAATACTTTTGGGAACCTAATGGTAAAAATGTATCCCGCCCTCATGCCGACATTTGTACCCTACGAGAAGGCCGTTGACAAATCATTCCTTTTAAGTGTGATTTCCAATCACAGGGATCTGCTGGAAGGAAAAGCTGTTGAAACCAAATATGCCGATGAGATAACATCGGAAGTTTCCTCAAAGTCATACCATGTGGAATTTGAAACAGGTTCAGCCCTGATCAGGCCTTCTTCTTACAAATTACTTGACGAGATATTTGAATCGGCAGTTGTGGCAGAAGGCTTGAAAATAGGTATTTACGGGCATACAGACAACAGCGGTAGTGATGTAACAAATGTTCCCCTTTCCTTCAAAAGGGCCAGTGCAGTAAAAGCGTACCTGGTGAAAAAGGGCCTTAAAGAAATACGAATGGAAGCGAAAGGTTTTGGATCTGCTAAACCATTAGCAGAAAACAATTCAGAAGATGGCAGAACTAAGAACCGCAGGGTGGAAATCGTACTTGGTGAATAATATAGCCTATTAATAGGGGGGGAAACCTCCCTATTTTCTATAAATTTTAAAGCAAAAATTTTAATTAAATAAAATGAAAAACATATTCGAGCCATTTGGCAAGATCAGCAGGCAGGGGTTAAGTATCATCATTGTTTTGCAGGTAATTATGTTTCTTGTTATATGGCAAATTATTTCGAATGGATTAATTCCTTCACCACTTATGGTAGCACAGGCACTCCTTCGCCTGCTTTCCGGAAGACTGTTATTGGATAATATTCTCGTTAGCATGACATTGACTATTAAGGCGTTGTCTTACTCAATCGTCATTACGCTATTTTTCGCTTATCTCTCAGTGATACCCTTCTTTAAAAGCATAGCGGTATTCCTGGTTAAGTGCAGATACCTCACCTTAACAGGTTTGATTTTCATTTTTACCTTGTTAACGAAAGATGGTAACCAGTTAAAATTGTCACTACTTATTTTCGGCATGGTACCTTTTTTCGTCACTTCTTTTTTATCAGTTATAGCAAACACAAATAAACAGCAGTATGAACTTTGCAAAACTTTGGGTTATAACAGCTGGGAGATCTTATATGAAGTAATTATCATTGGCAAAGCAGACCAGGTGCTTGAAATATTGCGGCAGAACTTTGCCATTTCATGGCTTATGATCACACTCATTGAAGGATTGAGTATGGGAGAAGGAGGTATTGGCGCTTTACTCATCAAGTATAATAAGTATAATGATCTTACAAACGTGCTGGCTTTACAATTAGTGATCTTTTTAGTCGGCCTGGGTTTCGATTCTATTATCAGAATCATGCGCAAATGGTTATTTCCCTACACTAAAATTTAAAAATAATTCAAAATGACAGCACATATAAAAGCTGAAGTACTTTTAGAAGCAGAAAATGTAAATCTTACATTGTGTAACAGGCCTGTTCTCCGTGATATCAACTTCAGCATTAAAAATATCATCCGCCCCGGTGTTCTGCAGGGCCAGGTAGTTACTCTTATAGGCAAAAGCGGTATCGGTAAAACGCAGCTCTTTAAAATCTTGTCCGGCCTGCAGGAGCCTACCTCGGGGCACATAATTATCAATAACAATAAATCAGTCAGAGCCGGGGATATGGGTGTAATCTTTCAAAACTATTACCTGTTCGAGTGGAGAACAATTTACACGTCCATGATGTTGGCAGCGAAGAAAAATCCAGTTCTGAAAGGGAAGGAAAAAGAGGCAATCGAAAAATATTCGACAGATTTTGGCCTGAAAGAAATTCTTTTTCGTTATCCCGCGCAGTTATCAGGCGGTCAGCAGCAAAGGGTAAGCATCATTCAGCAGTTGCTGAAAGGCTCAGATTTCTTATTGCTTGATGAGCCTTTTTCCGGCCTGGATGTTTGTATGCTTGATAAGGTGGTTGAACTTCTGTTACAGGTTTCCCTGTCTGATGAATTAAAAACACTCATCATTGTATCCCATGATATACCAACAGCGGTGTCTATTTCAGATACGGTATTTATACTCGGTTATGAACCAGGTATTGAAGGGGCCACCATCTTAAAAGAAATTGATCTTATTGAGCGGGATTTGGCATGGCAGAAAGAGGTAAGAAAGAACAAATGTTTTCTTAGCACAATCGAGGAGATAAAGGCATGCCTGTAATATTTTTTAAACAAAGAATTTGCCACTTGTGTGGCCTTTTTGACTACATAAACAAATTTGAATTAACGCATTTTTGTACACATGCTTTATCTCTGGAAATCTAAGGAATTTCACATTCTATTTGATAGGTGCACACGGCATTTTTTATTGACAAATAAGGAAAAAAAATAGATAATAATTTTTTTTATATTTCCCAAACTTCCTATGTTTGAGCACACAAATTGTTTGCTTGTTTGTTGAAATGCTTACTCAGAAATTCATAGCAGGAAGCTAAACCGACTGCATTCAATCCCTCTTCCGCCCCCTGTTTAAACTTCAATTTGCTACCGCGATAGTAGTCTATTGTGACACTACAAGTTTTTTATGTAATTACTCCATGTATTTATTGAGTCGACATACGTAACCCCTTTAATTGTTATCATATGAAAAAAACTGCCAAAATTAAAGCGAGACTGTTTCACGCATTTTTTCTGATCGCTGCATTATTGTTGTTTGCATCTGCCAGGGGACAGGACAGAACAATATCCGGCGTCATCAAAAATGAACAGGGCAATCCCGTATCCGGAGCTTCGGTTTCGGTAAAGGGATCAAAGGTAGCTGCTGCTACAGATGCCAATGGAAGTTTTACCCTGACAGTGCCGGCCAGGAATGCTACACTGGTTGTTTCTAATGTGGGATATGCCCCGCTGGAAGTACCGGTATCCCTTTCAGAAACTACCGTATCGGTATCGTTGAAAGAAGCGAGTCAGTCACTGAGCGATGTGGTGGTAATCGGATATGGAACCGCCCGTAAATCAGATCTAACCGGTGCTGTGGCCAACATCAAAGGAGAAAAACTACTCGACCGGCCCGCAAGTAACGTAGGACAGGCTTTACAGGGAAGGATTTCAGGTGTGGAAGTAAATATAAACACCAGCGCTCCCGGCGAGGCTCCAAAGGTGCGTGTACGCGGTACCAGTTCCATTAACTCAAGCCTCGATCCTCTTTATGTAATAGACGGGGTTATTGGCGTAGACGCTAATACTCTTAACCCGAATGACATCGCTTCCCTGGAAGTTTTGAAGGATGCTTCTTCAACGGCTATCTACGGTGCCAGGGGCGCCAATGGCGTAATTATTATTACTACAAAACGGGGTATAAAAGGCCCCGGCCGTATTTCGTACGATGCCTATGCAACCGTTAACACCCTGCAACGGCATCTGAAAGCATTAAACTCTGATCAGTTCATGGCCGTGTATAACCTGGCCTACAAGAATGCGCAAAAATATGACTCTGCCGGTTTTGCGCAGGGAAAATATGTAGCGAACAACCCGGCAGATTTTCCCCGGCTTTTTGATGCCAGCGGCAGACCTTTATATAACACCAATTGGGAAAAGGAAGTTTATAAACCATCTTTTAGCCAAAATCACCAGCTCACCCTACAGGGCGGTGGCGAGCGATCACTGTATAGTATATCGTTGGGTGCCCTTGATCAGAACGGGCTCATGATCCAATCCTGGTTTAAGCGGTATTCAGCACGCTTTACGATGGATAACGATGTAAAAAAATGGTTAAGGCTCGGCGGAAGCATGACATTGCTGAAAAGCAAAGAAAGATTGGTTTCAGATGCTAACGGAGGCCTGAATGTATCCCGCATGGTTATTGAAGGGATACCCATTATTCCCGTAAGGTACCCTGACGGCACCTGGGGTGGAAACAGCGATTTCCCGGGAATGGAAGGCGGAAGCAACCCCGTTAATATCGCTAATAACCGGTATACAATAATTAATCGCATCCAGTCACTGGGCAATGTGTATGCCCTCTTTCATATTACAGAAGACCTGGACTTCAAATCAGATTTTGGATTTAACCTCAATAGCCAGAAGAATAATTTTTATTCAGGACGGGAACTTTCCTCTCTTTCGCTTAACCAAAGAGGGGAAGCTCACATCGACAACTGGATGACAACTTACTGGCAAAGCGAAAACTATCTCACCTGGAACAAGCGGGTTAATGATAACCAAAAGCTAACAGCGCTGCTAGGCCTTTCCTGGCAAAAAAATTATAGGGAATACGAGGGCGCGAGTGTAACAAATTTTATCGACGATTATTGGCAATGGCACAACCTGGCCGCAGGTACCGGTGATCGTGGCATTGGCTCCAATGATGAAACATGGTCAATGAACTCTTACTTCGCCCGCATGACATATAATATAAACGACAGGTACTTATTCACAGTGACCGGCCGGTATGACGGGTCCTCAAGATTTGGTAAGAATAATAAATATGCATTCTTCCCTTCTGCAGGGGCAGCATGGAATGTCTCTAAAGAAAGTTTTTTTGGGACGAGTGGCACGATCAGTAACTTAAAGCTTCGGGCCAGCATAGGTTCTACGGGTAACCAGGAAATACCCGTCAGCAGATCTTTCCAGCTGCTTAGTTCCGGAACTACATTATTCGATGGCCAGCGGCAGCCAACTATTTTCCGCGGATCTTTTGGAAATGCCGATCTGAAATGGGAACGGGTTAACCAGGTAGATGTTGGACTCGAAGCTGGCTTATTTAATAACCGCATCAATTTCACGGCTGATTACTATCACCGTGAAACCAAAGATCTGTTATTGGATGCTCCTATTCCATGGACGTCAGGCCTGTCATCTGTATATGAGAACATTGGATCCCTTCAAAACTCGGGTGTTGAGCTCGCGCTGAATGCAAAAATTATCAATTCGAAGGACCTTACCTGGTCAGCAGATGCGATCTTTACGCTTAACAGGAACAAGATATTGCACCTGGGTGTAAATAACGACGATATCTACCCCGGCCCCTGGTTCCTTGGTGAAACCAATATTCTTCGCGTAGGCTGGCCTGTTGGTACTTTTTGGGGATATCAGAGAGAAGGTGTGTGGAGTACAAAAGAAGCAGCACAGGCAGCCACGTATAACTTAAAGCCGGGCGATATTAAATGGAAAGATCAGAATAACGACGGTAAGATAGATGACGCTGATAATGTTCGCCTGGGCCAGGCGTATCCGAAGTATACCGCCAACCTTAGCAGTACAATAAATTTTAAAAATTTCGATTTTACATTTGATATCCGTTTTGTGGGCGGTGTAAATACAGTGTCCAACTTTTACCACTCTACACAAGACAGGCAGGCTATTGCCAACAGCCTCGCTTCTGTACTCGGTGCATGGACACCACAAAATGAGAATAGTAACATTGCGGAGATTCGCTATTACGGCTCTTTCTATCAAACACATATTGATGACTGGTGGGTACAAAACGGAGCTTTCATACGCGGTCAGAATTTTGCGTTGGGATACACCCTGCCTTCTGGCACCACAGACCGCTGGAAAATGGAAAAGCTGCGTTTTTATGTAAGTGCACAGAATCTTTTCCTGATTACAAAATACAATGGTTACGATCCGGAAGTAAACACCTTTGGAGGAAATCTTACGCAGAACCAGGACTTCTTTCCTTATCCGCACCCAATCTCAGTAAATGCCGGTGTAAACGTTGTTTTCTAATCCTTCAAACGAACTAACATGAAAATCATCAAAAATATTGTAATTATATTTCTGGTACTAGGTCTGGCTTCCTGTAAAAAATTCCTGGAAGAAACGCCTACTGGTTCTCTTACGCCGGAGTCAAATGTTACCAGTCCGGCTATTGCCAGGGCCTTCGCTAATTCCGCCTACGCTGATCTTAATACCCTTGACGAAGGAAGTGGTGGTTATGGTGGCAACACGGCGTCGTTAATGGAATTTATGACCGGCAAGGCTTCCGGAAATGCACAAACCGAGAGCTTTCGTTTTTACAACCTGGTGTACGACGCGCAGTCTTTTTACATTGATAGCTGGTGGCAGGGATTATATAGCGGGGTGGCCAATTGCAATCTTGCCCTACAGAAAATAAGTGGTATTCCGCAGGATGATGCTACCAGGACAAACCAGCTGGCTGAAGTGCATACCTTAAGGGCCCTGTATTATTTTTACCTCGTACGTATGTATGGCGATGTGCCAAAAATAACTGACGTGGTTTCCGATCTCAACAACGTGCGGCCTTCCCGTTCTCCGGTTAAAGAAATATATGATGAGATCATCCTCCCGGATCTTATCACGGCCGAAGCTTCTACGTTGCCCTGGCAGGATAATACCGGCAGGGTTTCTATGGGCGCCGTGAAATCGCTGCTGGCGGATGTATACCTTACCTATGCCGGTTTCCCGGTCGGGGGCGGCCAACCCGCATATGTGGAATCGGCTAAACGTTCCAAAGAAGTCATCGATAAAGGCGGCTATACGCTGTTTCCAAATTACACGGATATGATAAATCCTGCTAATAAAAATAAAGGAGAATTTATCTGGCAGGTGCAATTTGCGGCCGGTATAAATGACAATGATCTTACAGCAAAAGCATTACCGCAATATCACGACATTGCTGTTTACTCCGATGAGTTTGGGGGATTGCAACCAACCAGCCAATTCGTGCAAAGCTACCCGGCTGGTGATAAGCGCGTACAGGAGCGCCAGTATTTCTATACAAAATGGCCGAAAAACGGGTCTACAACCGATACGATAGTTTTAGGAGGGTATTACATCTATAAATGGTTTGATGTAACAGCCGTTACCAGTACCGCGCATTCCGACCTAAATTATACCATCTACCGGTTACCCGACGTTTTGCTGATGTATGCTGAAGCTTCCAACCGCGCAGAAGGCGGGCCTAATACAAATGCCATCAATTATGTCAATATGATCCGCCAAAGGGCTAACTTAGCGCCTATTGGTTCTCCTATCGGTGGGCCTTTGAGCCAGGATGCCTTTGAAAAAGAAGTATGGACGCAGCGCTATTTGGAGCTATGTTATGAAGGCAAAATGTGGTTTGATATGTTGCGCACCCGTAAGGTGCGGAACGATATTACCGGTAACTTTGATGACTTTGTAGGGCATACCACCATTTGGGGCAAGACCTTCGATGACACCCGGTTGCTGTTTCCTATTCCGTCACGGGAAATAAACAACAACCCTAATCTTACCCAAAATAAGGGCTTTTGATATTACAGCCAGGTTTAGGATCCTGGTTGTGATTAAGGCATAACTGTTGATAAAGGAGCCGGGCCATAAAAGCCTGGCTTCTTAATGCAGGTCACTGGTTGCGGGGTGCTGGTTTTGAATTCCTACTTTCCATCCTAATTCTAAATTTTTGATTCTTTGAAACTGGTTACTCATCACTGTTCACTGGTTACTTAGTTTAGGATATGTTCAAGCCCCCTTCACGGGTTCCGGGGCAACCCGCTAAGATCAACATCCCTCGCTGCAACCCCTGGTTACTGGTTTAGAATTATCACTTCGAGACCTTACTTAAAATCGATTGCTGGTACCACTATATAGTTCTTACTTCCAGGTGTAATTTTAATTCTTAATTTTCTGGTTTCCAATCCTGATTTCTCATTACTAATTTCTAACGATTACTTCACAATCGCCAGCGCCATTCCATCGTGTTCCTTTGATCCCACGGTTTGGATAATTGTCGCTGTTACTGCAGTACTTGCTGCGAGTGCCTCGTTAAATCGCTTTACGCCGGCTACCATTTCATCACTGCTTTCTGCGTCCATTACTTTGCCTTCACGGATCACATTATCGGCTACGATGAGAGTGCCCTTGCGTGATAATTGTAATGCCCAATGAAAATATTCCGTATAGGGCGGCTTATCTGCATCAATAAATATCATGTCAAAAGGCGCTTCGGTCACCAATTGAGGAAGCAGTTCAATTGCTTTGCCTATCCGGATCTGCACTACCTCATCAAGTCCGGCATGGCGAATGTTCTTTTCAGCCACCTGTGCATGAAGAGGTTCATATTCCAGGGAGATAAGCCGGCCACCTGCAGGCAATGCCCGCGCCAGCCAGATGGTACTATAGCCGGCAAGCGTGCCAATTTCCAGGATCTTCTTCGCCTGGCATAACTGCGCCAGTAGCATCAAAAATTTTCCCTGGTTCGGCGAAATACTAATCGATGGAATATCAAATTCGTTCATGGAGTCTTCGGCTGCCTGAAGGCTGCTGTCCTGGTAGTGGAAAAGGTCTCCGATATATTTGTCCACTTCCTCAAAAAGTCTGTTGTCCATGGTTTTATGTATCTGGAGTTGAAGATAAAGAAATTTCAATTGTCATGTTTATCGCGGTAAAAGATTAGCCATAACAAGAATAATTATCGGTATACCAATATCACGTTTCGGGCAATACTTTTAACGATTGGGCAACTTATTCCGCTTAATATCAACCGTTGCCAGCAAAGAGCGTATTATAATCCGGACTGATCATGATGAACTTTCAACACTTCACCACAGGCGTAATAAACAACAACCTGGTCACTTACTTCTGCATTGCGATGTTACCCAGCCGTTACTTTCAAATTAAAGTAACGCGATCGATAAACTAAAAAAAAGTATATATGAAAATTTCGACTCTGGCTTTAATATTCTCTCTGGTGTCCTTTAATACCTCCTTTTCCCAGCAGTTTGCAGTTCGCTACAATGGCAGCGGCAATGGTATTGACGTGGTAAAGGCAATGATTGCTGATAATGCGGGCAACACCTATATTGCCGGCTCTTCTTATAGCGGTGCAAACGGTGACGACTTCATTGTAATTAAGTATAATGCAAGCGGGGTAAAGCAGTGGGCGGCAAAATTTAATGGTACCGGAAACGGAAGTGATATACCCAATGCACTTTTTGCGGATGTTGCCGGGAACATTTACGTCACGGGTTACAGTGACCAGCTTACAGGGGCATTTATAAACAACGATGCAACAACCGTAAAGTTCAATTCGCAGGGAGTACAGGTATGGGTGGCAAAATATGATGGTGCGGCGCAAAGGAATGATGCGGGAAACGCTATAAAAGCAGATGGCTCAGGCAATGTATATATCACGGGTTACGCGACGGTGAGAAACGGGGCTTATACAAAAAAAGATTACCTGACTATAAAATATAACTCAACGGGAGCACAGCAATGGGTAGCAACCTACAACGGGCCTGCAAACCAGGACGACGCAGCCATTGGCCTTGCATTAGATGGTCCGGGCAATGTATATGTTACCGGCACAAGCTTCGCGGGTGCGGATCCCCTGGGCGAACAGGATTACCTCACAATTAAATATAACAGTACCGGCATGCAGCAATGGGCATCGCGATACAATGGCCCTGCGAAAGAACCTGACGTTGCAACCGGCATCGCTGTAGATAATGCGGGCAACAGCTATGTAACAGGATATAGCCAGGATATCGGGCTTGACTTTGCCACGATTAAATATAACACCAATGGGATGCAGCAATGGGTGGCAAGGTATAATGGTATAGCCAATGGAAGCGATCTTGCCTATGCAATTGTTTTGGATATTTCAGGTAATATTTATGTAACCGGCAGTGATCAGAGTACCGAATACAATTCAGATTTCCGTACGGTAAAATACAACCCAGCCGGAACCTTGCAGTGGACGGCTGGCTATAACGGGCCTGCTAATGATAATGATGAAGCGAAGGCCCTTGCCGTGGATGCTAATGGTAATGTATATGTTACGGGATATATAAATGGTACAAGCCCTTCGTGGGATATTGCAAGTATTAAATACGATGCCACGGGAAAGCAGCAATGGGTAAAAACGTATGACGGGCCGGCGCATGGCAACGACAATGGAAGCGCGATAGCCACTGATGGAAGCGGAAATGTTTATGTAGCGGGCACCTCTGCAGGAATAGCGTCGGAATTGGATTTTATTACAATAAAATATCCCTTTACGGCAGCGGCTATGGCATCGAATATTGCCAGTAATAGTGTATCATCAGACAAAAAATTGGGAACACACCCTAATCCGGTAAGAGACAAGCTTACAATCCAACTACCAATAACGGATAATTATACGGTAACAGTATTTGACAATTCAGGCAAAAAACTTTTCGAACAGAACAACATATGTGCGCAGACTCAGATAGATTTCAGCCGCCTTTCAAGCGGGATATTTTTCCTGAAGGTAACAGGAAACAAGACTACATTTACTCAAAAGATAATTAAAGAATAGAAGAACAAAAGAGGAGATACAAGAGTAGATTTGATGATTGGTGATTTGGTGCGGGAGATTGTGCCGGGTAGGGCAAGAACATACCTCAGCGTCATTCGCTTGATTTAATTGACAAGGGATGTGGTTTGAACGATAACTTATCTCTCTAACATCAGAGATGAAAGTTCCAGGTTAAACATCCTGCCGTAACAGTCATAATCAAATCTGGCTCTTTTGCTTGATGGCACCAGTTCCATCGCAAAGAAATTTTTTCTTCTATGTATGTGAAATCATTACTGGCCATCGGCGCATGTCTTATTAAATTGTCTTACCCCACAGAACTGTGATTATGAAATAGATGTCCCATAAGGCGCTGCCATCAAACCGCATAGCATTATTTTATATTTACATCTGCAAATTCCTGTATCCCATCAGCCTATGAGCCGGTCAAAGGCTTTTTCCATTATATCAGATACAGGTTCAAATTCTCTAGCCTGCTTTTGCAAGATGCCAAATTTTCATTGTTTCCAGCGCCTCTTTTTTAATGAAACTCATTTCGTCATTTAATCACAATACACTACAATACTTAACACAGGTAGATGCACATTATTTGGAAAGGTGTGGATCATACATTGTTTCATAATCAGAACTTGAAAGGTGAATAGTAAACGATCAATTGCAGATTATCAATTGTCAATTGCCGGACAAGTCGTGCGCCATGGCAGCGTAGGTGCAAATGATAACAACGATAGCTGATTTCATTAATTCGTAAAAACCGTCATAGCCCATACTTTAATACAAAGTATTTTACTATTTTGTACAACCGTAAACGGCCCGCTTACAACGTTTATCATAAACATACGCCAGCTCCGATGATAAAAAGCAATGAATGCCCGGTATAAAAATTAAAAATTACAGGTGGCTCATCGCAACACTGTTGTTTTTTGCTACAACAATAAATTATATGGACCGCCAGGTAATAGGCTTACTAAAACCTTTGCTCGAGAAAGAATTTACCTGGACAGAAACTGACTTTGCTCATATAGTGATGGCATTTACTGCTGCCTATGCGATTGGACTGGTGTGCTTTGGCTGGTTAATAGACAGGATAGGCACAAAGCTGGGTTATACTATCACCATCATTGTATGGAGCATCGCCGGAATGCTTCATGCGTTGGCCAGGAGCGCTTCTGGATTCGGGCTGGCACGCGTTGGACTGGGGTTAGGCGAAGCAGGCAATTATCCCGCGGCCATGAAGGCTGTAGCTGAGTGGTTCCCGAAAAAAGAAAGAGCCCTGGCTACCGGCTTTTTTAATGCGGGAACAAGCATCGGTGTTGTGATAGCCTTACTTATTGTGCCATTAATTTTAAGCTGGTATGGCTGGCAGGAAGTCTTTTGGATTACTGGCGTATTTGGCTTCGCCTGGGCAGTATTGTGGTGGAGATATTACGATTTGCCATCTAAACAAAAGCGTTTGTCGGCTGAAGAGCATGACTATATCTTACGGGGACAGGATAGCGGGCCTGATATATTATCTGCAACCCATACAATAAATTGGCAGAGGTTATTTCTGTTTCCGCAAACATGGGCAATGATTACGGGCAAGGCACTCATTGATCCTGTATATTGGTTCTTTTTATTTTGGTTGCCATCTTATTTTTCCTCCACATTTAGTCTTGATCTTAAAACGCCCAGCCCGGGGTTAATGCTTATTTATGCGGCTACCACTGCCGGAAGCATCGGGGGCGGATATTTTTCGTCATGGTTGATCAAACGGGGGCGGGCCGTTTTAAAGGCGAGAAAAATGGCGCTGATAATATTTGCGCTCCTGGAATTTTCGGTTCTTTTTGTGCAGTTTGCCAGGGAACCATGGGTAGCCGTTGTATTGATAAGTTTTGCGGTTGCGATCCACCAGGCATGGGCTACCAATGTTTTCACAATGGCTTCGGATATGTTTCCGCCGCAGGCTGTAAGCTCGGTGGTTGGCATAGCTGGGATGGCCGGCGCAGCAGGCGGCATCTTATTTCCCATATTGATCGGAAACATCCTTGATAGCTACAAAGCGGCCGGAAATTTAACCGCCGGATATAACGTGATATTTACCCTGTGCGCATTTACCTATATGATAGCCTGGGTAATCATCCATTTGCTTACGCGGAAATCTGAAAAGGTGACCCTTAGTGAATTAACACCGTAAAATTTAAAACAATCAATACATGAAAAAATTGCAGTCAGAATCTTCACCGGGCCGCAGGCAAATGGTGAAAAAACTTGCGATAGGTTCGGCAGGCATTTTCGGGCTTGGAAATTTCATTGGCAAGGCACAAAAGCCTCCGGCGGTTACCAGTTATAAAACAGGTATGCCCCCTGTAAGGGTCAGGAGCGTTAAAGCCATTGCAACCGCCCCGGAAGGCAGCAACCTGGTAGTCGTGAAAGTTGAAACTACGGAGCCGGGTTTATATGGATTGGGCTGCGCCACATTCACGCAGAGGGCAGTGGCGGTGGTCGCGGCAATAAATAGTTACCTGCAGGAATTTTGCGTAGGTAAAGACGTTGATAATATTGAAGACATGTGGCAGTCGTGTTATGTAAGCTCCTATTGGCGCAATGGCCCTGTTTTAAATAATGCATTGAGTGGCCTCGATGAAGCATTATGGGATATTAAGGGGAAGCGGGCCAACATGCCGGTCTACCAGTTATTGGGTGGCAAGAGCAGGTTCGCCGTGGAATGCTATGAGCATGCCAGTGGTAACACTCCCGAAGCAGTTGCCGAAAGCGTGCAAAAATATATGGCACAGGGATTTCGCCATGTAAGGATACAACAAGGTGGCTATGGTGGAATAGGTGCTTTTGCCCAGCAGCCTGATTTTAAGGCCGCGGGATTTGGTTATGAAAATGATAATTATATGAGCGAGCGAGCTTACCTGAAGTCCGTGCCAAAGATGTTTGAAGTTGTAAGGAAAGTGTGTGGTGATGAAGTTGAATTGTTGCATGACGTACACGAGCGGGTACAGCCGATGGATGTGATTAATATGATAAAAGCCGTTGAAGACTACCATCCTTATTTCATTGAAGATCCTTTCTCTCCTGAAAACATGGAATGGTTTAAGCAGCTTAGGTTAACCACCAGTGTGCCAATTGCCATGGGTGAATTGTTTAATAATATCAATGAATTTAAAATGCCCATGGTTAACCAGTGGTTCGACTTTATTCGCGTGCATGTCTCGCAGGTTGGTGGTATCACCCCCGCCATGAAGATTGCGCGGCTGGGGGAATGGTTCAATATAAGGACGGCCTTTCACGGCCCCGGGGATGTTTCACCTGTGGGACATGCGGCCCATGCCCATATCGATCTGGCCGTATGGAATTTTGGGATACAGGAGGCGGTTCATTTTTCGGATAAGTTATTAAGCGTTTTTACTGGTTGTCCTACTATGAAAAATGGATACATGTCTGTAAACGAGGTTCCTGGTATTGGGGTAGATATAAATGAAAAGGAAGCTGCCAAATACCCGATAACTACCAAATCAAACTGGCAGGTTCGTAAGGGCGATGGAACGATCATAAGGCCCTAGATTCGCAAACAGCTGTACTTTTATGTGTTACTGCTCGGAACGCAGCTCCTCAGGAATTTTGTGTATTGCAATTTTAAATTCGTCTTTGGAACAATTAGAAGATAAGTTAAAGAAATCAAGGAAGATTGCGTCCACGTAAAGTGAGTTTAACCGCTCTATCCAATGGTTTTTGTGCCCGAAGTGCATTTCAATTTTGTCAATGGATTTGCCTGCCGTTCACTGAATTGTATTCAGGATTCCCGCAGTAAAAAGCTTTCAAAAACAGTAGTTCCAGGAAGATATCTGCTACAACCTTAAAACTTTCTATTCTGATCTTTTAAATTTTTTGAAACCAATTTTGTCCATCATTTCTCTCGTTGAAAATGGAGATATATAAAAAAAGGAACAGCAAAAACAATATTAATTTAATGTCCGCTATGAAACAGGTTAGGTTATATTTATCATTTATTTCACAAAGGCCATAAATGAATCAAATGAAAATTAATGTGCGCGGGTTATTATCAGCGACTTTTGCACTCGTAGTTACATTGCACATCGATGCACAAAAAAAATATGCGGTGCTCACGGTGCCTGCAAAAAAAGAATACACCCATATTGATGTTAAAGGCCGTAGCGTGCTTGCCAGCGGGCGTTATGTAACCCCGGCAGGCAGTACTATTCAAATAACCCACGATCCTTTTGGGATGGCGATCTCGCCGGACGGGGCTAAAACGATTACGCTGCACAACGGCGTTTTTACTGTAATTAATAATGCAACACTTGATAAGACGCGGGTACCCAGCTATGACGGTACCATTCCTTCGCCATTCTCAAACGGCTCCTTTTTGGGAGTGGCTTTCGCTGCTGATTCAAAAACTGTATACCTGAGCGGCGGAGACAATGGCGCCGTGATTGTTTATGATATCGAAAAATTACAACGCCTTGATTCAATATCTTTAAATGGTAAGGTTGATTCTGTGGATTTTCAAGACAGCTTTACCTCAGATCTTTTATTGAACGGGGATAACCACGAATTGCTGGTATTGGACAGGGGCAATTTCAGGTTGGTGCGCATCGATCTTCTGTCAAAAAAGATTACCGCTTCAATAAAAACAGGCAGGCAACCATTCGGCCTTTCCATCAGCCCGGATAAAAAAACCGCATTTGTTGCCAACGTTGGTATGTACGATTACCCGCTTATTCCCGACATAACGGAAAAAAATTACGACAGCATGCTTATCCCATTTCATCCTTATGGAAATAACACCAAAGAATCTATCGAAGGCTACACAATGAATGGAAGGCCGATTCCAGGTCTGGGTAGACCCCTGGCATTGGAAGCCATGAGCGTTTATACCATCGACCTTACCACCAACATGGTAGTGGATAAATTTAAAACCGGCAACCAGATTGGCGAAATGGTGGAAGGTGCAGAAGTGGTTGGCGGAGCAAGCCCAAACTCATTGGCTGTCGGGAGTAAATATGCTTATGTGACCAATGCCACCAATGATAATATATCGGTTATAGACTATCACGGGCATAAGATTGTGGGACATATCCCTATTGAAATTGACCCTCTTATTGATCACTACCGTGGCCTGCTTCCTTTTGGTATCGCCCTAAGCAGAGATGAAAAAACATTGTATACGGCGTTACTCGGCTTCAACGCGATTGCAATAATTGATGTTGAAAGCAAGAAAACAAAAGGCCTGGTACCAACCGGTTGGGGGCCGGCACGTGTGCAGCTGAACAAGGATGAAACTGAATTTTACGTGATAAGTTGTCGCGGGTATGGCGCCGGCCCAAATGGGGGAAAGGGCTTTGTTGCGCCCGTACAGGGTACATATATCGGTGATATCCAGCTGGCCACCTTCCAAAAAATACCCATGCCCGGCTTAGGGCAACTGGCGGCATACACAAAGCAGGCAATTGAAAATACATTTGTGAAAGAGGATGTCGCTGATGACGGTAAAAACCCATTGCCGCCCTTGCAAAATATAAGAAGGAGCCCTATCAAATATATTGTTTACATCACTAAGGAAAACAGGACGTATGATGAAGTGCTCGGCCAGCTTAAGGGCGCCGCCGGCGATTCTTCCCTTGCGCGTTTTGGTGTTGGCGTGAATATTATTGCAAAAGACAAAACCTATTATCACCTGAATATTGCTCCCAATCATTTAAAAATTGCGAAACAATTTTCGTTTGCTGATAACTATTATTGCGACAGCGATGCGTCAATTCATGGCCATCACTGGATGCTTGGCGTAATCCCTAATGAATGGGTTGAAACAAATTCCAGCGTTGATAAATCAGCCAAACTTTTTTCGAGGGCATCAGGCCGGAGATTTCCTGGTTCCACCGGTAGCATGGATCCTGAAGATTATGCCGAGAGAGGTGGCTTATGGGAAGCCATGGAAAGAAGCAATATTTCTTTTTACAATTTTGGTGAAGGCAATGAAACAGCTCATAACCGGGAAGAATGGTCAGACACTGCAACTGGATCAGGCCATGCGGTTATGGTGCCTATGCAAAAAGCGTTGTGGCCCCGGACAAGCCACAATTATGCGGGTTTTAATACAAACATTCCTGATCAGTTTCGCATGCAGCAGTTTGAATCGGAGTTTACAAAAATGTGGTTGAAGGGAAAAAACAAAATGCCGCAATTGATCACTATGCAGGTTCCCAACGATCATATGGCAAGGCCACGGCCTGAGCATGGGTATCCGTTTGGGCATTCCTATGTTGCAGACAATGATCTGGCCATTGGAAGGATATTGCATTTTCTTTCACGAACACCTTATTGGAAAAATATGCTGGTAATAATAACTGAAGATGACCCCCAGGGAGGCGTGGACCACATAGATGCACACCGTAGCATATTGATGATGGCCGGCCCCTACGTTAAGCGCGGTTCTGTTTCGCATACGCATGCAAATTTTGGTTCAATATTAAAGACGATTTATACCATCTTAAATGTGCCATACGTGAATCAATATGACGCTACCGCTACTTTACTGCAGGATTTCTTTACAGAAAAGCCGGATTACAGGCCTTATACACTGGAATTCCCTTCAAACTTTCCAGCACATTGGGATCCTAAGCTTAGAATTCCACGTGGACAAGTTGTCGCG
>JADMIO011260189.1_pt1 | contig 122732 bp, 101 predicted proteins | sample 8958161 | NCBI WGS metagenome assembly JADMIO01 (sample SAMN16585339, study PRJNA669376) | soil metagenome | isolation source: Crop rotation soil | place: USA: Cullars Rotation, Alabama | collected 2011 | reverse complement strand
CGCGACAACTTGTCCACGTGGAATTCTAAGCTTAGGATCCCAATGTGCTGGAAAGAGGAGGTCGATGAAGATGGTCAGGAAGATGACCAGCAGCGCGCTTTTACGGGGAGCGTGAGGCATGGCTTGAGCGGTCGGGCGTCGTGGCGGTAAGTTCGCGGCCATTTTAGCGGTCCACGCCGGGCGGCGTCAGGGGCGCGTTTGCGCTACACGCAATCCGCCGGCTCAACTGGTCAGCCGCGCTGCCGACCCCTATCATCCTAGTGTCGTGTCGTGCCACCTCGTCTGGTTCGTCCCTGGCAGCCTCGCACCAAACATGCCCTCTACGTTCGAAGATCGCCGCCGCTTGGAGTCGCTCGACGGGCCGGCGCTTGCCGAGCACCAGTTGGCCCGGCTCAACCGGCTGCTGAGTCAGATCCTGCCCCACAATCGCTTCTACGCCGAGAAGCTGGCGACGCATCTCGATGCCGATGCCGTCGCCGCGGGGCACGCGATCGCTTCGCTCGACGACCTGGCTGGGCTCCCTTTTACGTTCAAGCAGGAGTTGCTCAACCCGGAGCCTGGGCACTTGGCCACGAACCTCACCTGGTCCCGCGAGCGCTACACGCGCTACCATCAAACCTCGGGTACGCGCGGGCGGCCGATCGCCGTGCTCGACACGGCCGAGGACTGGACCTGGTGGATGGAGTGCTGGCAATACGTGTTTGACGCTGCCGACGTGCAGCAGGCGGACTGCGTGTTCATGCCCTTTTCGTTCGGGCCCTTCGTGGGTTTCTGGAGCGCCTACGATGCGGCGCTCGGCCGCGGCTGCCTCGTTGTCCCCGGCGGCGGCATGAACACGCTCGCCCGGCTGGAACTGCTTCGCGGAATCAAAGCCACGGCGCTCTTCTGCACGCCAAGCTACGCCTTGCACATGGCCGAAGTCGGCGCTGGGCACGCGCTCGACGTCGCGGGGCTCGGCCTGCTGAAGCTCGTGCTGGCCGGCGAGCCGGGCGGCTCGATGCCCGAGGTCCGCAGCCGCATCGAAGAGGCCTGGAACGCGCGCGTCATCGATCACAGCGGCGCGACGGAAGTCGGCCCCTGGGGCTATGGCGACGCACAGGGACGAGGCGTGCACGTGATCGAAAGCGAATTCATTGCCGAGTTCCTCTCGGTCGAAACGGGCAAGCCGGCGGCCGAAGGCGAGTTGTCCGAACTGGTGATCACCAATCTGGGGCGCGTGGGTTGCCCGATCATCCGCTACCGCACGGGCGACCTGGTGCGGCCGAGCTGGCAGCATCACGGGACCAACCGTTTCGTGCTGCTCGAAGGGGGCGTGCTGGCCCGCGCCGACGACATGCTGATCATCCGCGGCGTGAATATCTACCCCAGCTCGATCGAACAAATCCTACGCAGCTTCCCCGAAGTGGTCGAGTTCCGCATGACGGCCCGCAAGCAAGCCGAAATGGACCAGCTTTCGATCGAGATCGAGGACCGGTTGGACCAGCCGGCGCGCGTGGCTGAGGAGTTGCGCCTCCGGCTTGGCCTGAAAGTGGAAGTAATCACGGTCCCACTCGGCTCGCTGCCGCGCTTCGAAGGCAAAGGCAAACGCTTCGTCGACGACCGCGGGTAGCACCCGCGGGCTGTTGCAGCTTCCGCTGCGTGCATGAAAACGCTCACGTTGTTCGCTGGCCGTAGCGACCAGCGGGAGCGGCATATGCCCGGTCGCGCTCGTAGGGCCTCGACTCACGAGCCGATGTCGTCTTCAGTCGGGTGAATTGTCAGGCACGACCTACAGACGCGGAGCGCCTGGCTTCAGGGGCGGCTGAAACGACTGCGCGCCGCGGACCTTGAGTTTGCGCTGGTAGACGCGGTCCTTGCAGGTGGCGTAGAGCGTGTCGAAATTTGGGCCGCCGAAGGCGATGTTCGAGACGTAGCCATTGGGCACAGGCAGGATGCAGTTGACGCGCCCCGCGGCGTCGCAGACTTGCACGCCCATCCGCGTGGCCACGTACACGCGGCCGTCGCGGTCCGCACGCAAGCCGTCGGCCCCCGCGTCGTCTGCTTTGTCCGGCGTGTGCAGGTGAAAGTACTGCTGCTTGTGAGCCAGCGAGCCGTCCGGATGAATCTGGTAGCTGTAGACCCAATGCGTGCGGCTTTCGGCCACGTACAGCAGCGACTGATCGGGCGAGACCGCCACGCCGTTGGAGAACTTGAGCCCCGTGTCGACGATCTTCTTTTCACCGCTCGAGCTGATATGCCAGATGCGGCTGGGATCGGCCGGGCCTGCGCCCGGATTGGTGACGTAGATACTGCCATCGTGGCGCACGACCAGGTCGTTGCCGCGGAACCCCATGGCGACCGTAGACGGCTTTCCTGCGGCATCGTAGGCCAGCACGCTTTCGGCCCCCGCGGCCACGGCGTACAGCCGGCCATCGGGACCAAAGGCCTGGCCATTGGCGCCTTTGGAGTCGGCCACGAACTGGGTGACTTTGCCGTCGAGTCCGATCTTGTAGGTCTTACTCGCGGGGATGTCGTTGAAGAAGACTTCGCCTTGGGCGTTGGCAGTGGGGCCTTCGGTAAACGTGTAGCCGTCGGCCACCAGCTTCCAGCCTTCGCCGGGGATCACGATCTCTTGAAGCTGCTGCGAGCCGGCGCCTGCCTTGATCGCCTGCGGCCAGTCTTTCCACAGCCAGCGCATCGCGTCGGGAAAGATTTTCGTGGCGTGGATACCGTCGTGCCCGCCATCGCCCCAGGCGTGGTTTACTTCGTAGCCGGCAAACTTGAGCGCCCGCTCCATTTCCTGGTTGGCCATCCACCAGTCGCCGCCAAAGGCATTGGCGTCGTTGCTGCCATCTTGCAGAAAGACGCGCAGAGGTTTGGGCTCGACCTTGCGCACCAGGATCGAGTACGCGTTGCCGCCGCGCAGGCCGACGAACGTGCCCACGCAAGTGAACACGCGGCGAAACGCCTCGGGACGTTCCCAGGCGGCAGTGAAAGCGCAGATCGCGCCGCTACTCGAACCGGCGATGCTGTGGTCGTTGCCGTCGTGCGAAATGCGGATCGGCCGGCCGTCGGCCGTTGTTTTCTTTTCCACTTCGGGCAGCAGCTCTTCGACCAGGAAGCGCACGTAGTTGTCCGAGAGGCTGTCATATTCGAAGCTGCGGTTGAAGCGGTCGAGCGCCGCCTCGCCGAGTGCTTTGACCCGGCCGTGCATCACGAAAACGCCGATCGTGACTGGCATCTCCTTCTTGGCAATCAGCTCCTCGAACACCGCCGGAGCGTTAAACTGAATGCCGTCCTGGTTGACGTGCAGGCAAGCGGGTTTGGCTGGATCGTACTGCGCCGGCACGTAGACCCAGTAATCGCGCACCGTACCGGGAAAGATTTTGCTGCCTTCAAACGTGTACTTCGTGACGGTACCTTTGGGCGGTTGGTCGGATGCGGCAGGCTTGTCGTCGGCGGACGCCGATCGAGTAAACGCGAGCGCTGCGAGCAGAACGAAGAAGGTCAAAGTGCGACGCGGCATGACGGTGAGCCTCGCTGGTTTCGGAATCCCGTGAACCTACTGGACGGCTATGGTAATCGCTGCCTGCCGGCGATGCGACGATGACTGAGACGTGTGGGGTACAAAGAGATTTGGCACCGAGAACACAGAGAGCACCGAGAGCAGCTGTGAGGTAGATTAAACGCGTGAGAATTGGAAGCAATAAAGAAAAGGAATCGGCAATGGAAAGGAAAAAGAGGCCTCCGGCGGGGCGGCAGTGCCGCCGGACCATTGCAGCTTCCGCTGCATGAATGAAGCCGCTCCCGTTGGTCGCTGCGCGAGCGAACAACGTGAGCGGTTTTTAACTAGCAGCGGAAGCTGCAGCCGCCCGCGGGTGCTACCCGCCCGCCGGAGGCTCTTCGTGGTCATCCGTTCTTTCCCTCGGTCCTCTGCCTCGGCGTTTGGCGGATCTTCGTCAAAGCGCGCCAAGCCTGCGCGCGACGAGATGGACTGGCTGACTCGCCGCTTGTGCCTCGCGTGCCCTGGTCTAGAATACGCTCGAGCGCAGCATTCCACAACGACGGACGTCAAACATGAACTCTCCACGTGGCGTTGTTTTTGTGGCTCCCGTGGCAGCGGTTATGTTTCTTTCGACCACGGGGCTCGCCGACGACGCCAAGCAGTTGCAGGGCACTTGGGATTCCGTGTCGTACGAGGCGGCTGGCGCTGCCCAGAACGGGCTCGGCGTGACGTTGGTGTTCAAGAACGACCACCTGGAAGCTCGCATCGGCACGGACTTTCACAGCTTCGAGTTCGCGCTCGACGAAAAGCAGCAGCCCAAGCAGATCAACCTCACGCCGCTTAAAGGCAAGATCAAGGAGCCCGAGTCGATGGACAAGGGCATTTACGCGCTGGAGGGCGACGTGCTCACGCTTTGCCTGGGCGGCCGGGACCGGCCCAAGCAATTCGGACTGCGCGCAGGTTCGTCCGACTCGCTGATCAAGTTCAAGCGCAAAGTCGAAGCAGAGGCGAAGTGACCCTGCGCGTCAGGCAGCGCGCTCAGCAGCCTCTTCTACGTCGGACGCTCCCTTGCGCCCCGACCAGATCCCGCGGCGCGCGGCTTGGGCTTCTTCCTGGGCCCGGCGAAAGCGGCGCTTCATGGCCTGCGAGTAGTGGAAGTGCGGCTCGTAGCGCGCCAGCCCCGCGCGCACCAGCTCCTCGTTGAGCATCTTGTCGTCTACCCAGACATAGGCCAGGAAGCGGCCGAAGCGATCGACTCGCTCGGGCTCGAACTCCAGCCGCACGCGCCCGCTGGCCACGAAGCGCCGCGTGAACTGCGAGGCTTCGGGTCCCCACGGTTCGACGGGATGCTCCGGCTTGACCGACTCGGGCGCGTTGACGCCGATCAGCCGCACGCGCGCAAGGTTGGCCAGTAGCAGCGTATCGCCGTCGACCACGCGCAGCACCTGCTGCTCGCCGGGCGCGAGCGCGTCGGGAGGCAGTGTATGCGAGGTGCCGTAGAAGGTCCTGAGCGCGGCGATCGCCAGCAGCAGTGCCGCGAGCGCCAGCTTGCCGTAGGGAACGCGGCGGAATCGCCGGCGCATCGTGCGGCCCTCGCGGTGAACGATGTGGCTGTCGGATGCCACGAATCTGGGGCCTCGCTGCCCCGGCGAATGACATGCGTGGGTGCGCGACCGATCCGGCGAATTGCCAGAAGTCGGGACCTTGATCCCGGAGGACTCGTCCGCGTGCGGCGCGAGCGCGAAACGCTTAGTTCTTGCTGAACTCCAGCGGCTTGGCCAACTCACGGCCCAGCGGGTTCTTCAAGAACTTCTTGCGGCACTCGGTGCACAGATCGAAGCGCAACTGTTCGTAAACCTCTTCGCTGATCTGCGCGCTCTGAGCTTCCTCCGAGCGCTGCAAGATCTCCTGGATTTCCTGCAAGTGGTCGCGGTCGTCTTCCATCTCGTCCATAGGGCTGGGATCGAACTCCGCGTAAACTTCCATTTTCACCACGTAGCGCAGATCTTCTGGATCGAGCGCCTTCTTGCAGCAGTCACACGAGTAATGAATCATCGGACAAGGTTCCCGAAAAACGAGAGCGGATTTGGCGTACTGGGCGACGCCACCATCGATAGACTTCATCCTAATGGCAGCTTCTTGGCCAGAGCAAGGCGTTCTTTGGCTTTTTTTGCCGCGAGAAAATTCGACCCCGCATGGCCCCCGCAATTGCTTGACAACAGCGCAGGCGTTGCTCCGCGGGAGAGCCGCGTGCGCGACGACTTTTGAGGCTGAAAATGCCGGTTCGCCGCCGTGGTGCTCATCGAAATCGAACAGTTCGCACGCACCTCGCGCGGGCTTGGGGCGCACGCTGCCAGCGGCCTGTGACCGGCACGAAAACCCGCATTGCTAACGACGTTGTGCGCGGGCGATTCCGTGCAATGGGCACCGAAAAACTTCGCCAGCCCGCCTGCCGACACACTCCACTGGCTCTGGCTCGCGCGGCCAGTTAGAATAAATCGATTCGTTACCTTGTCGTCCGCTTCGGCTGATACAGCGACGGCGTGGTCTGGGATTGACGCACCGCCGCTTGTTCGGTCCGGATCGGGACGACTTCCCGCATCTGGAGAATCGCATGGCGAGTATGGCCCCCGCCAGTTCGCTCGGGGCGAGCGTGCTGGTCCTCAATCGCTTCTACATGGCGGTGCACGTGGTGAACGTCCGCCGGGCGTTCGCGCTTCTGTGCCGCGAGCTGGCCGAGGTCATTCACCTGCAAGAGGGTCAGTACGCCAACTACAGCTTCGAGTCGTGGCGCGAGATCAGCGAGCTCAAGGCTTCGTTCAAGGAGCCGAACGAAGACTGGATTCGCGCCGTGAATTTCGAAATCCAGGTGCCGCGGGTGATCCGCCTGTTGGTTTTCGATCGCGTGCCCAAACAGACGATTCGTTTCAACCGCCGCAACCTGTTCGCCCGCGACGGCAACCACTGCCAGTACTGCGGCAAGAGTTTTCCGACCAGCGAGCTGAGCCTGGACCACGTGATTCCCAAGAGCCGTAACGGCCAGACTTGCTGGGAAAACATCGTCTGCGCGTGCGTGAAGTGCAACGTGCGCAAGGGGGGCCGCACGCCGCAGGAAGCGCACATGAAGCTCATCCGCCCGCCGGTCAAACCGAAGCGCAGCCCGCTGTTGGCGATGAAGCTGGGCAATCCGAAGTACGAAAGCTGGAAGAGCTTTTTGGACCACGCCTACTGGTCGGTCGACCTCAAGTAGCTCGCGCGACCATCGAGCCGACGAACTTGATCAGGCCGTGGCACGGGCGTCTCGCCCGTGATCGATGCGCTGGGTGCCATGCTCACGGCCTGCGTGGGCGCGAATCCGCGCAGTTACTCGCAACCAGGCCTGCCGCCCGCCTGATTTCCAGATCGATTTTCGTCGCTGGCGATCGCCCGTCTAGAATAAACGAGCGGTCATCAGCAGGCGCGGTAGACGAGTGGCCTCATGTCGCACACGGCAAAGCCCGGCAAGTTACTTCTGGCCAGCTCGGTGCTGGTGATTGTCGGCTGCGTGTTCCTGCTGTCATTCGCGCTGTCGGGGCTTTGGAATTGGGGACCGTGCGGCATGGTCGCTTGCGTGATCATCGCGCCCTTTCCGTTGACGATCGGACTCGATCAATACCGGGGCACGTTCCGCGGCAATGCCTCGGCAGCCCGCACCGCGGCGGGCTTTCTCTTTTTCCTGGCGGCGTTGATCTCGCTGCCGCTGAGCATCCAATTGTACGAATACCTGTCGGCTGGTTCGCCGGCGGACTACCCGGCGGCACTGGTAATTACAGGGCTGACCGCTGCCGCGTGCGGCGTGGCGGCCTGGAACGATATCCGTTGGGCTCGCGAACTTGATCGGCTGGCAAATATAGCCGAACTCGCCGATGCTGCGGCCAGCAATCAGAGCGGCCGACAAGTTACCTTGCGCGAGCTGGCAGGTCTGGTTGTAGTGCTCTGCGCGACGCTCGCGTGGACGAGATATCTGGTGCGAAGTGAAGGGCCGCAGTACGCCGAGCACGTACATGTGACTATGGCCCCAAGGAGCTTACCGCGGGAAGCCAAGGACATCAGCTATTGCCGCGGCTCTCGCGGTCTTATCGCCTACGAATTCACGATCGACGAAGACGGTTTCCGGCGCTGGGTGGAGGGCATCGGCTCCCACGAGTCGCGAGCCGCAAAGGTTCAACTCAAACCGATTGACGGCTCGACGACAGTCCCCACGTATCGCATGCTTCATCCGCAACTTGGCGGGCCCAACCACGTCACGGTCAAGAACGGCCTGGAGTATTTCTGGTGGTTCGAGGATCGTCGCGTGCACGCCGTGTTCGACCGCAGCACCGGCCGCGCGTACTACTATTTTCAAACGTATTGAGTCGACTCTAATGGCCGTGCTCGCTGCGCCACGTTCCTCTGCGCGGCGATTGCGCCGAACTGAGAATACGAGCGCGCGCCGCTACGACCCCTCACCCCGGCCCTCGCCAATTCGGCGAGCTCATCGCAGGCCGCAAGGGGAGAGGGAGCAAACCAGAACGACGCAACGTGAGTCGCCATATCGCGCTGTCAACGGAAACGGGCCGCTGCCAGAATCATCCGGCAGCGGCCCGTTTAGTTTTGCGTTACGAATGAGGGCGTCTTAGTAGCGACGTCCGCCGCCGCCGTAGCCGCCGCCGCTACGTCCGCGGCCGCCGCCGCCGCCTTCGGGGCGCGGCTGGGCTTCGTTGACGGTCATGGCGCGGCCTTCGTGCTGCTTGAGGTTCAGGCCCTCGATGGCAGACTTGGCTTCCTGATCGGTGCCCATCTCGACGAAGCCGAATCCCTTGCTACGCCCCGTCTCGCGATCTTGAATCACCTGCGCGCTTTGCACGCTACCGAAGTCGGCGAAGATTCTTTCCAAATCGGCACTCGTCACCGAGTAGGCCAGATTTCCCACGTACAGTTTCTTGCCCACCAGAGTTCTCCTGTGGCAGAGGTAGCGACCCGCCCGCGGGCGAGCCAGAAGTAAATTTGCCGCGAAGGCAACCGCGGGTGGCAAGACGAGGAGAACGACGGCGGGATCGGAAACGACTTGGCGCGCGCTCAGATTCGGCAAACCAACCGGTCGCATTATACGACCCTGGCCGGGCCAGACAATGCGGATTCAGGCCAGTCGGGCTTCGCGCTCGGCGATTGCCTCGCGAGCGGCCAGTGCGTCGGGGGCGCTGCGCAGCTCGTCGAGCAATCCGGCGTCACCGATCAGCCGGCTCAGTCGCGCCAGCGTGCGCAAATGCCCGCGATCGTCCACCGAGCAGATCAAGAAAAAAATGTCGGTCAGCGCGCCGTGGGCCCCGCCGAAAGGGATGCCCCGGTCCGTGCGGCCCAGCGCAATAAAGGCCTGCCCCAGGATGTTCGCCAGCGGTCGGCGCGGGTGCAGCAGGGCCAGGCCCCCTTCGAGCGCCGTCGGCAGCATGTCCTCGCGGGCCCGCACCGCTTCGGCCATCTTCGGCGCGTCCCACAACCAGCCCGTGCGCGCCGCCAACTCGGTCATCGAAGTGATCACGGACCCGCGCGTGCGGGCTTCCAGCGGAATGGCGACCGCCTCCAGCGGCAGCATCTCGACGATCGACAATTCGTGTCCCTCGGCAGCGCCCTGCTTGCGGCGCAGCACCTGTTCCATCTGGGCCAGCTCTTCGTCGTTAAACGCCCCGATCTGCTCTTCCAGCCAGTGGTGCACCTCGGCCTGCGAAAATCGCCACTGGCCGCCGACCTTGCGCCGCGGCAGCTTGCCGCGGTCCGCCAGGCGCAGCACTTGCGCCGGCGTCAGATGCAGGTACGCCGCTAGACGGTCGACGTCGAAGTCCTTCTCAGCCATGCGTTTCGTCTGCCTGGCAGTGGTGCGGCGCCGGTTCAGCTTGCCGGCAACATCCAATCGAAAACCGCGATTTCGGGCGGTGCGCAGAACCGCGCGGCGATGGCCGTGGTCCCCAACCCGCGCGACACGTACAGATTCGGCAGGCCGCAATCGCGATACCAGCCGCTGACGTAGCGGCCGCTGCCATGGGGCGTGAACAAAGGCAAGCCGGCGAGCGTGATCTGTCCGCCGTGCGTGTGCCCCGAGAGCACGCAGTCCACGCCGAAGGACGACGCGTCATAGCCATCCCAATGCCGCGCCAGCGCCGCAGGCACGAGATCGCGATACGCCGGACAATGCGCGAGCAGCAGATGCCCTGCGGCCGGCTTAACCTGCGAGAGCGCTCGCGCGAGTTCGGGCGCGCCGCCGACCAGGTCGTCCACCCCGCTCACCACCAGCTTCAAATCACCGAGATTCTGCACCACGGCTTCGTTCACGAGCAATTGGCAGCCGCGCTGCTCGTAGACGCTGTACAGGCGATCGAGCGGCACGCGGCAACGATGCTCCCAGTTGCCCAGGATCGCAAGCTTCGGCGTGGCTGCAGGCAGCAGATCGAGAAAGCTGCCCAGTTCGGGCAGCCGGTCGCTGTTGTCGATTGAGTCGCCGGTAATCACGATCAAATCGGGATTCAGGCGGATCGTCTCCTCGGCGATTAGCGCTGCGTGCGGATCATTCTCGCGCATGTGCAGATCGGTGAGCTGCACGATGGTGGCCGCGCGTCGTGGGGGAGTCTTCGCTGCGGCGTGCGCCGCGCCGTCGTTCGTCGCTCCGGGCCCGATCGCGTGCCTCGAGATCGTCACCCGCTGGGGCTCGACCCAAAAGGCGTCGGCCGCCGCGCCGCAGACTCCTGCCGCGCCGAGCGAAGCCAGAAAACGCCGCCGGGTCCATCGCATCTCGACGCTCCGAACTGAAATCCAAGCTTGACCAGGGACAGGGTGCGCCCGCTGTTGTACGGGGTTACGCACACCGGAGGGGGTTGGTTCGTTCGTGCGGAACTCGTCGGCACCGATCGGCGTCGGAACCGCCCTTCATCCTAAGCGTGCCAATAACTCGTCGAGCAGGGCCGGGTCAATTGGCTTGATCAGGTGGTCGTCGAACCCAGCTTTTCGCGAACGATCGAAATCTTGCTGTTCACCCCAACCGGTTATGGCGACCAGCATGATTTTTCTGCCTGGATGCTCGTCTCGGATGCGCCTAGCTGCATCGTAGCCATTGAGCTTGGGCATGCCAATGTCCAGCAGAACGAGGTCGGGCTGGAACTCGGCGACGACGGCGACAGCCTCCAGCCCATCGCGGGCCGTGCGCACTTCGTTTCCCTTGACGCGCAATATCGCTTGCATGCTGGTGCGCGCGTCGTAGTTGTCGTCGACGACGAGAATCCGCCGGCCAGCGCGCCCCGCGCACTGCGGCCGACTGTGAGCGTCGCCGGCAGGATTAGCAGCGCTCGTTTCACCCGGCCGCGCGTCGTGCTGGTCGCCCGCCGCGGGCGAAACTTTAGATTCCTGCTCGGCGCGCTTGCCCTCGCTCATTCCGTGCTCACTGGGGAGATCTTGCTGTAGTTCGGCACAAAAAGTCAGAAATGCTGCTAAATTCCTTGACTGCTGGTCCGGGATTCTACCGCGAAGGCCAACCACAAGAAAAGGTGCCTGCGGCGCCTCGCCACGTTACAGCCGTCGCGCGACGAATGCGACGAATAGATAGAGCGCCTCGCTAGAACTGCAGCGGCTTGACAAAGCCCTTCATGCGCTCGATCACGCCCTTCTTGGCGGGCGGTTCAGGCGCTGCCGAGGGCTCGCGCACGGGCTTTGTGCGCTGCGCCACCGGGATCGGCTGCCGCGGCTGTGCGGCCACGTTGGTCACCAGAAACTGCGGCCAGTAACCCTCCAGCAGCCGAGCGCAATCGGCCATCTGGCCCGCTTGCAGCTTGAAGTTTGCCAGCGTGATGATCTTGGTCAGCGCGATGCGTTCGTCGTTGCTGAACTCGAACAACTCCACGTCGTCGATCCAGACCTTGCCGGCGCCCAAGAGGTCGAAGCGCACCTTGAGTTCCGAAAGTCCTTCGGCCGGTAGATCGTCGACCAGGAATTCGTACGGGGCCCACTGGCTGGCCAGCGGCACCGCGCCAGGACCGGCGCTGCCCACTGCCGCGAAGCGATAGTATTCCTTGTTTTCCAGCTTGCCTTCGAGCGCCAGCCGCAGCGGCGGCTGCCTCTCTCCCTCGGCGACGCGCAGCCGCACAGACACCCACAGCCGGCCCGTTTGCGGCGCGCGGAACGAATTGCTGCGCAGGGAGATCGTTTCGCCACGGCTGGAAAGCAGCAGCGAGCGTGCGCCGCCGTTCTTTTCGTGGTCGTCGACGACGGCGCTGGCTTCGGCCGCCCGCGGCGCCGCCCAACCGGGAATCAGCGGCGCTTCGCCGGGCTCTTCGAAGCCGGCGTTCTCCAGGAGCGAGCTCGGATTGAGCAGCGCTTCGGCTCGCGACTTCAAATCCTGAATCTTGTGCTCGAGCGCCGCGCGCACTTCGTCCCCCAGCTTGACCTGCGGGTGCGAAAGCTGCACGCCAGGCGCCGAGAAGCGGACGGCCACCAGGTCATAGGGCTTCAATCGCAGCGACCAGACGGCTCCCTGCGGCCCGCGTTCCAGGCCGTCGCGCTCCGCAGGTGCCGTGCCCAAACGTTCCATGCGGCAACCCGACGGCATGTCCACATCGAGCCTCAGCCCGACCGACCACGGCGAATCGTTCACCAGGTAGGCCACCGTGTCGCGCTCACGCGAGCGGGTACGGATCGTCACTGGCTGCGTGTCGCCGCTGAGCGTCTGAAAACGGCCCAGCGGTAATTGCCGGTAGACGCCGACCATTTCGCGCAGCGCGTCCTCTTGTCCCAGAGGGAGCAGCCAGCCGCCGTCGAACATTTCCTGTGCGTCGAGCGTGGCCAGGCTGTGCGCGAAGCGCTGCCGGTTGCGATCTCCGGAGGGTGAAATCTGCGACACCAGCCAGGTGTAGGTGCTCGCGGCGCCAAAGGGGCTTTTGGCGTCGAACGAGGCCAGCCGGGCCTTTTGCGGTTCGTGATAGAACAGGCTGCCGGCGTCGTGGCCGATCGAGAAGGTGCGATCGACGTCGGGTGAATGGTTCAGCTCCAGGTCGACTCCCGTGGAGGCGAGGTTGTCGCCCGCTTCCACGCGCTGCGGCCGCAGGAAGACCACGTGCTCCTGCTGCCGGTAGAGCGCCGGCACGATGCCCAGCGACAAAAGCACGGCGTCGACGTTCGTCCGCGCCGGCAGCGACGGCCGCAAGCTGGCTTGAAGCTGCGCGTGATCGAGCATGTGAGCGCCGGCGAGATAGAGCTTGGCGCCGGAGTGCGAGCGCACCACCACCTCGGCGGCGCGGCGATGGAAGTCGGCGACGCACTCGGCACGCCAGTTGAGCCAAGCGCGGGCTGCAGCATCCGACAGGAAGCGATCGCGGGCCGCGAAGCGCGCGGGGCCCTTGCCGGGCACCTCGATCTTGGCTTCGCGCACGAAGCGCGCGATCGTGGCGTCGTCGTAGCCACCCTTGATCGGCGGCAACTGGGCAAAGCCGTCGGCCGAGAGCTGCAGGGCGACGCCGCCGAAGGAGGGATGCGAACCGTAGCGCGCCGCAAGCTGCTGGATCACGGCCAGCATCGCTTTCTGTACGCGGGGATCGAGCGGGTTATAGAACGGCGCGCTGCGTTTGGGCTGCTGCTTGCCGGGGCGGACTACTCCGTCGGCGCCGACCCATTCCACGCCACCCAGGCCTTCGGCGTCCACACGGCGCAGGGCTTCGAGCTCGGGCAGCGGCGCGGTGAACTGCACAGCGGGAATCAACTGCAAGCCTTCGCGGTCGAACAGCCGGAACAGCAATTCGAGCGCGTCTTTGCGCACGGGGTCCTGACCCACAGCAAAGAATGCTCCCGTGTCGTAACGCGGCGTGGGCTCAACGAGCGGCGCGGGATAGATCGCGCTGCCTTCGGCCACCACGCTCATCATCAAGCCGCCAAAGCCTGCGTAGTTCAAGTACTCGACCAGCCGGTTGCCGCCCTGATAGAACGTGGTCCAATCGTCGAGGCTGCGGCCGCTGGCCGTGTCGAGGGCTTCGGTGGCCGAGAAATTCTCGTTGAACAGCGGTCGATCGAGATAGCCGGCCAGAAGTCGCTCGGCGGGTGTGGCGAAAGCGCGCGGCAGGAAGGCCGAGCCTCCCTCGGCGCGCGTGAGCGTGAGCGTGGAGAACTGCCCGTGTGGCGCGGCGCTCGACAGCACGCGGATCTTGCCGTAGGTGGCTTGCCAGCCGTCGCGACGATTGCTCACGAGCAAGAGCGGCGCCTTGGTGCGCGGCCAGAAGACTACGCGGTGCCTGGCCAGATGCGCCGGCTCAGTCCTCTGATCTTCGGAAACGTGCACGCCCGAGTCGAGCCCGATCGGCATCACGGCGCCCGCCGCGTTCGGCTCGAGCAGACTGATGCCCATCGTCTGCGGCACGTCGCTGGGATACTCGATCTCCAGAATGTGCGGCTGGCCGGGATTGCTCAGCGGCAGCGGATAGGCTTCCCAACTGATGTCGGGTGCGCGGCCAGCAGGCCCTAGCCGCATCATCGTGCCCAAACGCGGATGCTCCCAGGGGGCAGCGTCGCCGCTGGCCAGCGGCACCTTGCGCAAGGAAGGCATCAGCGGAATGTTCGTCAGCCGCTCCTTCCAGCGTGGGTTGGCCGGATCGATCTCCAGCACCTTGGTCATCGACTGCCCGCCCGGCGGCGCCGCTGCACGCTGCTTGTCGAGCACGACGAGCTGCACCTTGCGCTCGGCGAGCGGTTTCTTCCGCAAGAGGTGAGTGCCCAGCCGGCCGCTCTGTGCTTCGAGGACCAGATCGTAAACGCCCTCAGCTTTGGGCAGCGGCACTTCGAGCGCCAAGGGGTCGGCACTGTGGCCTTCCTCGGGCACGGTGTACGACAGCTCCTGCGACCAGACGCGCCCACCGCCCGCGGCTGCCACCAGCGCTGCGCGCACCTGCAGGGCCGTGCCGGGGGGCGCGTCGCCGAGCTGCGGCTCAACCTCCAGCGGGAAAGACTCGCCGGGCGCGAAGACCAGCGCGTCGCGGGCAAACTTCACGCGCAGCTTGTCCCCCGGCGAACGCGTGATCAAGAGCCGGTTGCCCGTCGAATCCATGGTGCTGGTGTGCGTGCCGGCCAAAAGATCGCGCAGGGCAAGCTCGACGTGCAGCGGTTCGACGTCCTTGGAGTTGCTCGCCAGATCGACGACCAGCCGCGCCGCTGCGTCGGCGCGCACGGACACGTCGAAGCCGTCGTAGGCGCGAGGGCTGGGCGGATGCACGCTGACCTGCCGGTCGTCGAGCCAGATCGAGCCGGGTTCGTCGGTCTCGATCCCCAGCGCGATGAGGTCGGATAGCTGGCCTTCGCTCAAGCGGACGTTGCCTTCCCAATTGCGGGCTACGCCGCCGCCCCAGGCGATGCGCAGCCGCAGCACGGATTCAGCGGCTGCGCCGCGCGCACTAATGACAAGCGCAAGCGCGAGCACTGCCTGGACTGCCCAGCGCAATCCTGGCCCTGCACGCAGCGCAGCAAGCGCGCGCGATGCTCTCGGACGTCCTTGTCCGGTCATCGTTGCCTGGCGAGTTAAGTACTTAGAACCAATGGAGTCCCGCGAAAGGGAGCGGGATTATAGGGAGAGGCGCGGGGGCAAACTATGCGGATTCGGCACTGCCGGAGGCTCGCGGCAGGCGAGTGGTCCGAAGCCAGGCAATCCGGGAAGACCCGGTGGATGCTAGCACCGTGAAGAGGCGAGCCTGAGCGTTTTGCGGGTGTACGGCCGCCGGTTCATCGCGCGCATTCGTCCTATGACGATCGCGCCGGCTACGGCGGGCAACTGCGGCGCGAACTCGCTCCAATCGCGCTTGGCGACCTGCGAACTCAGTGTCCGAACATCTCGGTTGCTCCTTCCGAACACGACGGATTGCGCGGTCGTAATCCGCGCCGCACCGGATGTGTCGCCAGGGTCGCGCTACACTCGATACTCGTATTGATCCAGAGGACGCGGATCGAATCCGTTCGGTAGGGAAATCGAACATGCGCCGTGCCTCTTGGGCAAGCTTTGCCGTTCACGTTACGGTGATCGCTTGTGCCTTGTCTGCAACGTTCGAGGCGCGGGCCCAGCCACCAGCGTCCGCGGTGGCGCAGAGTCAGGGCGCGCCGCAGCCCCCGACTCCGTCGACCTTTGTACCTGCTGCGCCCACCGCGGACGATTACCAGGCGCTTTTGCAGCGCCTGGATGCGATGGAACGGCGGATTCAGCAGCAGGCCCGCGAGCTACGCGTCTACGCGGAGCCCGCGGACGCGCATCGCAATTTCGCCGACGGCAAACCGCAGGTGCAGCCGCCCGACGCGCGACTGACGACGCTGGAAAAACCCGTCGAACAAGCGACCGAGAGAAGTCCTGGTCCCAAGTTCCCGTTGGTGAGAATCGGGGGGTTCTTCCAACTCGACGCTGGCTTCTTCTCGCAGGACGCGGCCAGCATCGCCACCCTTGGCGACATTCAGGACGGCGTCGGTTTTCGCCGCGCGCGTTTGCAGGCATACGGCTCGGTGGCCGAGTTCACCAACTACTCGCTCGAAATGGACTTCGCCTTCGCTGGCCGGCCCAGCTTCATGGACGTGTGGGGCGAGCAGACGCACCTGCCCTTCTTCGGCGCCGTGCGCATCGGCCAGTTTCGGCAGCCGTTTTCGATGGACGCGATGACGCTGGTGCAGCAAATCGAGTTCCTCGAACGTTCGCTGCCGTTCCAGGCGTTCGTGCCGTTCCGCCGCGACGGCATCATGGCCTACGACAACTCCGAGGACCAGATGACCACCTGGGCCTACAGCGTGTATCGCACCGGCGGCTTTCTGAACCAGCCGATCGGCGACTCGCGTTTCGCGACCGACATCGGCGATCAGGGCGGCTTCTCTTTCTCCGGTCGCGTGACGCACCTGCTCTACTACGACGAACCGGCCCACGGCCGCTGGCTGGCGCACGTCGGCAGCAGCTACGACTACAGCAGGATCACTGGCAGTTCTGCCGGCGGCAACTTCTACGAAGCGCGGGCGATCCCCGAATTCTTCGTGGGCGACCCGGCGGGCGGTGGCCTCACGGTCAACGGCACGCCGTTCTTCGTCGACACCGGCCGCCTGGCGTCGCACCAGTTCAACATGTGGGGATTGGAGTTGGCCGCCCAGGCCGGGCCCTGCCACTTTCAGGCCGAGTACATGGCCACGCTCGTCGACCAGGTCAGCGCCGGGGCCTGCTTCTACGACGGCGCCTACGCGCAGGTCGGCTGGTTCCTGACCGGCGAGAACCGCACGTACAACAGGATGTTCGGCGTGTTCGACCGCGTGGTGCCCTACTCCGAATTTTTCAGCATCGGCCGCGGCCATCCAATCTGCGGCTGGGGCGCGTGGGAGCTCACGGGCCGCTGGAGCTACGTGAACCTGAACAGCCCCAACGCGGTGCCGATCCTGACCACGGCTGGCCCGCCGCCGTCGCCCAACCCGGGGCGGTTGAACGACGTCACGCTGGGACTCAATTGGTATTGGAACACGTACACGAAGCTGCAGTTCAACTACATCAACTGCTTCCTGGACAACGCCACGCTGGGCAACAGCTACACCGGGATCTATGTGGCGATGTTCCAGGTGGAGTTTTAGCGGCGGCCGAAAGTTCAATCGACGTGCCAATGACAACACCGCACGGACCGAGTCAGGCTAAGCGGGCGGAGCCTACGGCTTGGCCACTTCGACCGACGGGCTGCCATACTTGCTGCGCCATTTATCGTAGGTGGGTCGATCAAGGTGCAGCATGCTAAGGACCCTATCGACATCGAAACCTGCTTTGAGTATTGCGTCGGCGTCATGCAGCTTGCCGACGATCACGCGCGGCGATGGCTGGTTCGCTTCGTGGACGATGTCACAATTCGGCAGCGCTTTCCAAAGTTTCTGCACCCCTTCATCGGTCACTTGTGTTCCAATGACTGACACGGATTTGAGTCGGGTCAGTCCTTCGAGATGCAACAGGCCCGCGTCCGTGACCCGCGTTTCGTCGAGTCGCAGCTCCTTAAGCTGATTCAAGCCACGGAGCTGCATCAGCCCCGCGTCGGTTACTTGCGTTCTCTGAAGGCACAGCGTGTCGAGCGGTGTTATCGTGCGCAGTTGCGCAAGTCCACTGTCGCTTATTTGTGTGTCTCGAAGGTCCAAGTAGGTCGTCCCTCGAAGCGTTCTCCCACGAAGCTGCGCTAGTCCATCGTCGGTCACCAACGTTCCCGCAAGTCCCAGGCTTACGAACTGCATCCCTCCAAGGTAAACCAACCCAGCATCCGTCACCTTGGTACCGGAGAGAAAGAGCCAACGGATTTTCGTCAGGTCGCGAAGGTGCGCGAGTCCTGCATCGGTCACAGCCGTGTCTTCGAGAAACAGGTATTCAAGTTCTGTCATCCCGCGAAGATGCAAAAGTCCAGCATCCGTAACTTTTGTTCCGCTGAGCGCGAGCCACTCAAGTTGAGTCTGCCCACGAACGTGGCGTAGGCCGGCATCGCTTATCTCAGCATCGATAACGTGAAAAGACCTGAGTCCCGTCAGCCCGCGAAGATGGACCATGCCGGCGTCGTTCAGTTTCGAGTCAGCGGTTACTTGATGCACGCTTCTTGGTTCGGGCTCACGCAGCAACGCTCGCACTCGCTCCAATACCGTTGGGGGCTCAATTCCGCTGTCTCGGTAGTTTAGCTGGCAGCCCAGCTTCGTAAGCGCTGCCACGGCGACTCCCTGCTCGCGCGCTTTGTGCACCGTCCAACCGAGCAGTACGGCGAGCACGAGCATCGCCAGCAACAGTGTCCGCAAGCTGAAGCGGAGCCAGCGGCGATTGGGTTTGTCGGCAGAGTTCATGACTTAATGCTAACGCAAGAAGGGGCACTCCACGAATGTAGAGTGCCCCTTCGTAATGCGGCGGCGGTTAGCTCAAACTCTTGCGACCTACTTCTTCGCCAGCTCCGTCTCGATGGCCGTCACAACCTCGCCCGATTCCGGCTTGGCTTTGGGGGCGAAGCGGGCGGCGACTTTGCCGTCGCGGCCGATGAGGAACTTTTCGAAATTCCAAGTGACCGGGCCCGAGGGCTGAGGATCGGTCTTGGCGGCGGTCAGATCCTGGTACAGCGGGGAGATCCCATCACCCTTGACCACGATTTTCGAGAACATGGGGAACGTGACCGAATACTTCGACGTGCAGAACTGGGCGATCTCCTTGTCGCTGCCCGGCTCTTGGGCGCCGAACTCGTTGGCCGGGAAACCCAGCACGGTCAGACCCTGGCCCTTGTACTTGTCGTAAAGCTTCTGCAGGCCGTCGTACTGCGGCGTGTTGCCGCACCTGCTGGCCACGTTCACGATCAACACGACCTTGCCCTTGTAATCGGCCAGGTTGACGTCCTTGCCGTCGATGCTCTTCATGGTGTGCGCCAGCGGCGACTTGCCGTCGGCCAGCGCCGGCACGACCATCGCCAAAACCATCGCCAACGCGGCGAGAACCGTGATCTTCATGGGGTGGGTCTCCATCGAGGAAATCAGGTGGGACTGTACGAGCAATAGCATCCTTAAAGGCTATCGGGCCAGAATGGGCTTGTCAAAGCGCGCAGGCGGAAGAGGGGCCGCGACGTGCTCAGCGCGTTTGGCGGCTGAAAAGAGAGATTTGCCACCGAGGGCACAGAGGACACCAAGAGTGAGTAAGAAACGAATGTGTAACGGAAGAGAAACAGAATAGCCTCCGGCGGGGCGGCAGTGCTGCCGGACAATTGCAGCTTCTCTTCGAGCCTGAGCCTAGAGCCGAAGGCCGCTGCTTGCGCGAAACCGCTCCCGCTGGTCGCTATCGGGAGCGAACAACGTGAGCGCTTCCTCGTTTGCAGCGGCAGCTGCAACCGCCCGCGGGTGCGAACCCGTCCTCTGCGCTTCCTCGGTGTTCTCTGTGACCTCTGTGGCAACCTCCTCGTCTCGGTGGCGCACGGTTGCCGCTCGCTCGGATCAATAATACGGCTCGATCGCCAGCGCCACGTTGCCGGACTGCGGGAGCCCTTCGCCGCACTTGAACGTGAGCTTGACCGTGTCGCGGCTGGAGACGTCGGGCACATCAATGCCCTCCGGCACGTAAATCCAGATATCCAGGCCTTCAGACCGGTTCTTGGAGAAGTTCACGAAACGGACCGTGCCGGGCGTCATCTTGCGCAGCTCGCGGATGTCTCGAGTGTCGGCAGGGCCGACCACCATCATGAGCAGGCTGATCGTCTTGCCTCGGAAGCGCGAAGTCTTGACGGTGAAGTCGGTGATGTTCACCAGGTCGGCCTTCGGCGCGGCGGAGTTGGAGCCCGCCTCGCCACCTGCAGAGGCCTGCGTGCCTGCGCCGTCTTGGTCCGGGCCGGTGCCATTGGGTTTGCTGCCGCATCCGGCCAATAGCGTAGCGAGCAGGAACGCGGGCGCGGCGCACGCCGTCAGACGATCGACACGCATTGATGGATTCTCCTGAAAATGGCGCGACGAGGCGCTGGATGGGACCGGCGAACACTCAGGACAGGTGCAGCGCATTCTATCGACGCGCGACGCCGGGTGCAAAGTTGCAGGCTCGCTCCGCGAGCCGTCGCCGTTTGGTGCAACTGCTGGCGTGGAGTGAAAGAGACCGCGATAAAGAAGCAAGGTCGCCAAACCTGGAGCATTGGCGGCGGCAGCAACGGCTCGCGGAGCGAGCCTGCAACTAAAAGAGCAAGCCGGCCACGATCGCCACAACCATTCCCAAACCGATCGAGGCTTTGGCCAGCGTGCCGTAGAGGCGTCCCCAGAACGCAGCCTTGCCGATGCGCCAGCTATCGGCCATGTCGCGGCCCAGCGAGTGTTCGCCCAGCACGGCGCCCACCAGCGCGCCGATCGGCGCGAACAGCAGCGCTCCGAGAAATGAGCCGATGATCGGGATGGGAATGCCGACGAAAATGCCGGCCATGCCGCCGGCGATGGCGCCGATTAGCGACAGCCATTTGCCGCGCGTGCTGCCTCCTGCACGGCCGGCATGCGCGGCGCCCGACAGCAGCTCCACGATTTCACCCGCGACGGCCAGCAGCACGACCGCGCCCACGGTGCCCCAGCCGATTGCATAAGCCGAGTCGCCCGGCATCAGCCAGGCGTACAGCGCGGCTGCAGCCACGATCAACCAATTGCCCGGCAGCGAAAAGAAATTGAGCAGCCAAAAGATCACCGCCAGCGAAACCAGCAGCACGGCGTATCCAAGTTGCATCATGGCCAGCCAGCAATTGCAGGTTCGATCGAAACGGAAGACGCTTCTCTTTCAAAGTTATACGAGCAACCTCGCGAAAATGGCAGTTGCGGTGCGTGTAGCGCAAAGTTGCAGGCTCGCTCCGCGAGCCGTCGCCGTTCCGGCCACGCGCCGAATCCTGAGCAATCGCGATGGCGATCCGCTCTGCGCACGTGCGTCAAAATGCCGCAGCGCGTGCCCGGGCAACGGCTCGCGGAGCGAGCCTGCAACAAACGTTGACTACAAATTCGCTACGCGCCCCTACGGCTGATAGACTAAGCCTGCAGTTGCCGCGCGGCAGGCGGGCCCGGGCTGCTGCCAGGCTCGCGTGCTGTCCCTCCTTTCCTCCGCTCAAGGAATCCCACCGTGATGGCGAAACAGCGCACCCGCTGCGGCAATGTCGTCGTGCTGACGATGACGGTTCTTGGACTTCTGACCGCATCACTGCTCGCGCCGACTGTCGCGCGCGCCGACGTTGGCTGGGCGCGGCACAAGAAGCTCTACATCGTGCCGGCGCCGGGAAAGGTCATCGTCGACGGCAAGCTCGAGGACTGGGACAATTCCGCGCGGATCAACATCTTCGTCTATCGCGAGACCAGCGAACTGCAGTCCGCCCGCTTCGCGATGATGTACGACCAGCACGCGCTCTACGTGAGCGCGATCGTGCGAGATCCCACGCCGATGATGAACCGGCACGATCCGCTGGTCGACCCCAACAAGGCCTGGGATGCCGACGTCTGCCAGATCTACATCAACCTCGATGCCTCGCTGGGCTACCCGCTCACGTTCGGCAGCTTCACAGACAACGGCGGCAAGGATCGCGGCCTCGCGCAGCTTTATCTCTGGAACTTCACCGATCGGCAGGAGCCGAGCCTGGCGATGTTCCGCGGCATGGAGAACGCGCCGACCTACAGCAAGGGCACGGTGCCGCGCGACAAGTACGAAGCGGCCTACGAAAAGACGCCCGACGGCCAGGGCTATACGTTCGAGTATCGCATTCCCTAGACGAGCCTCGATGCCAAACCGTTCAAAGCCGGCGACCTGTCGGCCGGCGTGGTGCAGTTCAACTGGGGCACGCCCGATGGCTTCAAAACGATCGGCGGCGCCGGCTGGGCCTACGACGTGATGGCCTACGCCGGCTTCCCCTATCAGAACAGCAACTGCTGGGGCAAGTTCCTGGTCTCGGAAAAAGGCAACCTGGCCGCGGAGCTGGTCGAAGAAGGCCTGCCGCCGCAGGAACCGCTTCCGCTCACATTCAGTTACGATCTGCCGGAAGACGGCGAGGTCACCATTCAACTGGTCGACGCGGCCGGCTGGGTGAAGCGCATCCTCGTGGCGCAAGGCAAGCGCCGCGCCGGCAAGAACGTCGAGCGCTTCAGCGGGCTCGACGATTCCGGCCGTCCGCTGGCAGCGGGGGACTATCGTTGGAAGGGACTCTATCATCAAGGCATCACCACGAAGTTCCTCTTCTCGGCGCACAACTCCGGCCGGCCGCCGCACAAGGTCGACGACGGCAGCGGCGGTTGGGGCGGCGACCACGGCGTGCCCACGTCGGTCTGCGCCGCGGGCGACGCCATGGTTCTCGCCTGGAACGGATCGGAATCGGGTTCGGGTCTGATCCGCACCGGGCTCGATGGCAAGAAACGCTGGGGCGTGCTGCACAACGCCGAAGACCTGGCCTCCGACGGCGAGCGCATCTTTGTCTGTCGCGACTATCACAACGAAGGCCAGCACTCGGTGCGCGTGTTCGCCGTCGATAGCGGCCGGCCGCTGAACTGGGGCAACGGCAAACTAGCACTCGAGCGGCCCGCGGGCGCAGGCAGCGACGTGACCGCCGCCGGCGTGGCCTATGGCAGCGGGCGCGTGTTCGTGAGCTGGCCCGATGCCAACTCTGTGTGCGCGTACGACGCCAAGAGCGGCGCGCTCGAAGAAACCTGGCCCGTGCCGGCACCCGCTCGATTGGCTGCCCGCGGGGACGGCGTCGCCGTGATCAGCGCCGGCAAGCTGCTGGCCGTGAGCAAGGCAGGCACGCAACCGCTGGCGAGCGAGAAGCTCGACGACCCGCGCGGCATCGCCATCGACGCAGCCGGGAACCTCTACGTGGCCAACGCCGGCAAGCTGCAAAACGTTTCGGTCTTCGACAAGACCGGACGCTATCTGCGTTCGATCGGCAAACCAGGCGGCCGCCCGGCCGTGGGGCGCTACGATTCGCAAGGCATCTACATGCCCGGCGGCATCGCAGTCTCGAAAGACGGCAAGCTGTGGGTCGCCGAGACGACCGATTCTCCCAAGCGACACAGCGTGTGGGACGCGGCGAGCGGCGCCTTCGTGACCGAATACTTCGGCGCCAGCTCGTATTTCGGCTGGGCGTCGCTCGACCCCAAGCACGCGGACGAAATGTTCTGCCACAACGTGCTCTGGAAAATCGACTGGCAGAAAAACGCGGTCACGCCGCACAGCACCGTGTGGCGGTCGACGGCACCCAACATGCTCCGCGAAGCCAACCCGGGCGGCTATGCCGGGCATTGGCGCGTGATGACCGCGAAAAACGGTCATCAATACGGCTGGGGCATGGCCGACTATTCGAACATGCTTTCGCTCCGCGTGGGCGACGTCTTCAAACCGATCGCCGGCAGCGTTCGACTCAACAGCGGTCAATACGGCTCACCCCGTTATCCCGCGCTGGCCGACACGAAAAAATATCCCGACGGACCGTATCTCTGGCAGGACAAGAACGACGACCAGACGATTCAGGAAGACGAGATCACCAAGTCGCCGGCCGACCGCGGCGAGGGGACGTTCAATTGGATCGATTCGGAACTGAACGTCTGGTGCGAAGGAGGCTTTCTACTTCGACCGGCGCGCATCGAGGCCGACGGCCGGCCGGTGTACGATTTTTCCAAGTTCGAAAAGCTGCCCTTCACCGCGAGCAACAGCAACTGCGCGAGCTGGTGGCTCGACCCGCGCGACGAGTCGAACCTGTACGTGCTCGACCCTGCGGCCTCGCGCGTGTTCGGCCGCTTTACGCGCGACAAGAAGCTGGTCTGGGGCTTTGCGGACATCATTCCCTGGAACCAGGCCATCAGCCGCGACATGGGCACGCCCGGCAAACTGTTCGGCTTGACGATGCCGCTGGGCGTGGCGGGGGACTTCACCGGCGCCGCCTGCTATGCGGGGCCTTACTACTTGTTCACCACCGACGGCGTGTACGTTTCGATGATCATGCGCAACGGCCGCGACGGTCGGCTGGGCCCCGACATCACGGCCTCCGAAACGCTGACCGGTCAGCTCGTCAAACCCGAAGGCATGAACCGTTATTTCCTGCTGGCCGGCGACCAGGATGGCCGCGTGACCGAAGTGCTGGGGCTCGACAAGGTCAAGCGGCTCCCCGGCGGCACATTCACGCTCTCGTCGACCGACGTGCAGAAAGTCGCAGCCGAGCAGCGCGACTACCTGGCGGCGCTCTCACGCCGGCAGCGGCTTTCGATCGCCCGCGGAAAGAGCGGGCTTTCCACCGCGGCGCCGGTCAGCCAGTCGCAGGAGGATGGCCGTAGCTTCGCGATCAAGGCCTCTTACGACGCCGAGAAGCTGTATGTCGAGTGGGACGTGAGCGGCTCGGACCTGGTCAACAGCTACGCAGACACGACGCTCCTCTTCAAAGGCGGCAACTGCCTCGACGTGCAACTGGCCACCGACCGCGCGGCCGATCCTAAGCGCGAAAAGCCTGCGGGCGGCGATCTGCGGCTGCTCGTATCGCGTCAGCTAGCCGGCAAACAAGCGACCCCGATTGCGATGCTTTACCGGCCGAAGGTCGCCGGCTTCGCGGGCCAACCCACCGTGCTCCGCTCGCCCACGGGCAGCGAATCGTTTGACGCCATCGAGCGGCTGGACGCGGCGAGCCCGCAAGGCGTGCAGCTCGAGTATCAAAAGTCCAACGCCGGTTTCAAAGCCACGCTGAGCGTACCGCTCAAGACGCTGGGGCTCGCGCTCAAGCCGGGGGACGAGCTGCTGATGGACGTGGGCTACATCTTCGGCAACGCCACGGGCACGCAGGCTGCGCTGCGCGGCTACTGGAGCAACCACGGCTTCTCGGCCGGCATCACCAACGACGTGCCGAACGAAAGCCGCCTGGAACCCAAACTCTGGGGCAAGGCGAGCGTGGAGTAAGGCTGAGAGGGAGCGCGCCGGCAAAACGGCTCGCGCGCGATCTCCCCTCTCCCCTTGCGGGAGAGGGGTCGGGGGTGAGGGGTCGTAGCGCTATGCGCTCGGCGACTCTCATTCGCTGCGAGCATCGATCAACGCGTTGTAGCGATCAACTGTTGAGGCGTTCATTCATCCTCGCGCACAACCCCTCACCCCCAGCCCCTCTCCAGTTCGGCGAGCTCACTGCAAGCCACAAGGGGAGAGGGGAGCAAGAGTAGGTTCCGTCTCAAGGGGAGAGGGGAGCACGCAGGTTTCGCCTCAAGCGGGACTTCGTAGTGTTCACGCCTCTCCGGCTAGACTACAATCCGCCCGTCCTCTTCGATTCTGCACCCCCGATGGCGGCCGACCGCGGCGCTCGCACACCATGCCCTTCTCACTCTATCTCCGTTTGTGGCTGATGGTGTTTCTGCACTATTACGTGTGGGGCACCTGGTACGTGACCATGGGCAACTACCTCACCCAGACGCTCAAGTTCACGGGAGGTGAAGTAGGGCTGGCCTATGGCAGCGTGGCCATCGGCGCCATGGTTTCGCCGTTCCTGGTGGGCATCATCGCCGACCGCTTCTTTGCCACGCAGCACATCTTTTCGTTCCTGCACCTGGCAGGCGCGGCGCTCCTTTACGTCGTCTCGCTGCTCCAGAATTTTACCAGCTTCTACACAGTGCTGATCGCCAACACGATCTGCTACATGGCGGCGCACGCGCTGACCAACACGCTTACGCTGCACCATTGCCGCGACCGGGCCAAGGAGTTTCCCATCGTGATGTTCATGGGCAGCGTCGGCTGGCTGGCTGCGGTGGGCGTCAACAGTCTACTCGGGCTGGAGAACTCGCCTGGCATGTTCCGCCTGGCGTCGGGGGCGGCGCTGGTGCTGGGGCTGTATGCGCTGACGCTGCCGCACACTCCGCCCAAGGGCGCCGGCGCGCCGCTCTCGCCGCGCGTGCTGCTGGGGCTCGACGCGCTGCGCCTGATGCGCGACTGGTCGTTCGCCACGTTCATCATCTGCTCGTTCCTGATCTGCGTGCCGCTGAGCTTCTACTTCAACTGGCTGGTGGTGTTCATGACGGAGCTTGGCATCACCTACCCCGCGGCCAAGTCGGGCATCGGCCAGGTCTCGGACGTCGTCTTTTTGCTGCTGCTGCCGGTGCTGCTGTCGCTGTTACGCGTGAAGGGCATTCTGCTTCTGGGCATGGCGGCCTGGGCCATCCGCTTCGCGCTCTTCGCCTGGTTCACCGCAAACCAGGGCGCGTCCTGGATGCTGTACCTGGGCATCGCCGTGCACGGCATGTGCTACGACTTCATCTTCGTGATGGGCCGCATGTACGTCGACAAGTGGGCCACGGCCGACATCCGCGGCGCGGCGCAAGGTTTTCATGCGTTCGTCACGCTGGGGGCCGGCATGTTCGTCGGCACCTGGCTGGCCGGCGTCGTCGCTCAGCGCTACACTTACGAGGTAGCCGGAAAGGCAGCCCACGACTGGCAGTCGATCTGGACCGTGCCGGCCATCATGTCGGTCGTGCTGTTCGTGGTTTTTGCCTTGCTCTTCAAGGACAAGCTGCCGCCCGAGCAGGCGGTGCAGGAAGCGGCCTGAGCGCTAAGCGACTCCCTCGCTAACGCGTCGGGTTAGTGCGTTCCGCATTAACCCGACGCGTTAGCGAGGGAGTCCACGCTCCCGCCCGCCGGAAAATCCGCACAACTGGCGCCGCCGGAAAGTTCTGCGCGGTGCCTGGACGAAGGAGTTGAAAGACTCGCTGCCGCCCGTGCGTTTCTCGGCGAAACCTCTGCGGCTCAGCGGTACGGATGGGCCGTCCCATGCTGTTGCCCGGCGCGCTTCACGACACGCTTGCCTCGGCGCTGCGCTGCGCCCTGGCTTCGAAGCGTCTGCCGTGCGTCGCACTCGTTCTGTTTCTTGCACTCGGTTGGGCAAGCGCAGGATTCTCGCAGTCGCCCACTGCCGGTATTGCGCTCGGAGATCAGGCGCTGGCTGAAACCAGCCCGGCCGGGGCGTCCGCGATCTCGGACCTGCTGGGCTGGCCCGGCGGCAGTTCGTCGCTGCGAGCCTCCGGCTGGCTCGACATGGGCTACACCTACGCATCGACGGCGTCCGGCCGGCTGGCCGCCGCGCCGGAGATGAACCGTTTCGGCAACGAATTCCTGCTCAACCAGTTTGCCCTCGTCCTTGAGCGGCCGCTCGCGCGCGACGACTGGGCCTGGGGCTTCTACACGCAACTTTTCAACGGCGCCGACGCATATACGCTGCAAGGCCCCGGCGACATTCAGAACACGAACCAGCACTTCGGCGCCTCGCTGCACCAGGTGAACCTGCAGGCCCACCTGCCGATTCTCAGCGACGGCGGCGTGGACCTCGTCTTCGGCCGGCAAGGGTCCTTGATGGGCTACGAGTCGTACATGGCGCCGCTGCGGCCGTTTTACTCGCTTTCGTACCAGTGGTATTTCGCCGAAGACGGCGCCGACACCGGCTGCTGGGCCACGTGGCACGCAGCGCCCGACTGGGACTTCACCTATGGCACGTGCTTGGGCTCGAACACGCTGTTCACGCTCCGCGGCGATGCGCCGTCGCACGTGCTGCAACTTCGCCAGTGGCTCGACCGCGAGCACAAACTTTACCACGCCGGCACGCTGATCGTCGGTGACCAGGCCGTGGGCAAGACGATCGCCTTTCTGCCAGGCACGCTGGCCGCGGTCGTGGAATACCGCATCCAGTACGCGGCCAGCGACCGGCTGACGCAAGTCGTGCAAGGCAACATCGGCGCCGACCAGGATGTGCGCTTCATCGGCACCGGCCGCTGGTACGGTCTGTTGACCAACAGCGTCTACCGGCTCGACGAGCGGCTCGACGCGCAATTGCGATTGGAGTGGTTCGACGACGAAGACGGCACGCGCACGGGCCGGGCGACCGACTACGTAGCAGTGACATCGGGCCTGGCCGCAAGGCTCACGCCCCGGCTGACGCTCCGCCCCGAACTGCGCGGCGACTTCGCCGGCAAACCAATCTACGGCCGCTTAGACAGCCTGCACCGCGAGCGGAACCAGTTGACCGCGGCGGTGGAGTGCGTGTGGACTTTTTAGCGTCGCGCAATTTCGCGGCCCACCGCGGAGCGCAGCGACCGCAACACTAGCCCGACGCGCCAGCGAGGGAATCCGTTCACCACTTCGCCGGAGCGGACGGCTTACCGCGCCCTGTAAGTAATTCTCCTACCACATCCGCACTGAAACTTTCAGCGTCGGGCGGGCCTTTACCAGTTTGTTCCTCCCCTCATTTGTTACGTGTCCGATATCGAATGAGAATCGCTCCAGATTGGGAATTTTCTGAACCTGTTCCAATCCCCGGTCGGTGAGTTCGCCGCTTTGCACGTCCAGGACGCGGAGCTGTTTCAATGTCGTGAGGTGCGCGAGTCCGTCACCCGTCAGATTGCAGTTGATACTGAGCGTTTCGAGCCGCTGCAGGCCGGCGAGAGAGGCCAAGCCGGCATCCGTGATGCGTCTCTGTGCGGCGCAGAGGTGGAGGGATTTCAGGTTGGGCAATTCTTGGATATATGCCAGCCCTGCGTCGCTGACGCCGGTCGCAATTTGCAAATGCTCGATCGTGCCCGCGCCAGCCAAGTGTTCGAGGGTCTCATTTGTGCAGCCTATGCCCAGGTACAGACGGCGAAGTGTGGGGATGCGCTTGATGTGCTCGATTGCCACTCGAGAAATAAACGGCCTGGCCCCATAACCGAGCGTTTCGAGCTTGTCCAATCGTGGAAAGCGCGCCCATGCCGCATCCGTTACGTTCCCCAATTCCAGGATGCGAAGCTCAGATAAGTCGCCTAGTCTTGCAAGTCCATCGTCGGGCGAGACTATGTGCTCGGCGCGTACCACCGACGTAAAGAAGTCCTTGCCAATGAGCGTTCGCAGGCGTTGCAGTCCGGAGACGGCATCTTTGCGAGAGAAACGATCGGGCTCATCGTACTGCACGCTCCCCCCATGCTGCTTGACCCACTCGACCGCACGTCGCTGGCGCTGCGCGCGGTCGACGCGCATGCCCAGCCAAACGCAGAAGATGGTCAGCAGCACGAATCCCGTACGCAGACTGAAGCGCAGCCAGCGACGGCGAGGTTTCAGAGTGGTGGCCGAACTGTGCGCCATTTTGTTACCGGATCGAATAGACGTGCAGCATCGGGCACGCACGCTTCAGTGCGGTGATGCCGGCTTCGCTAGTCCTATCCGTGATAAAGAATACGCTTCGCAAACGAGGCATGGCCTTGAGGTGCTCTAGTCCACGATCCGTGAGGATCAAGTCGCCAGACAAGCGGCGGAGTTGCGGCAAGCACACGAGTTGTGCTACGCCGTCGTCGGTGATGTGGCAGCCCGCCAGCTTGAGCACTTCAAGCCGCTGCATTCCGGTCAGGCCGTCGAGTCCCTGATCCGAGATGCTTTTTCCCGCAACCATCAGACGACGGAGGTTCGTCAATCGTTTGAGTAGTCTGAGTTGGTCGTTGTTCAGATTGCATCCTTCGATGGTCAAGCGTTCCAGCGACGTCATCCCGCCGATCGCTTGCAATGTTTCGTCTGAGCACTCTCCGAATAGGTGCAGTTCGCGCAGCGAATTCAACGCTCCCATTTGGTCGGCCGCAACCGGCGTGATCGGCGACGCCGTATAGCGCAGCGATTGCAGGTGGCGCAGGCACGGAAACTGTGCCCAGGCCGCATCCGGCACTTGACTTAGCCTCAGATAGCGTAGATGCGGGAGACCGTTGAGCGGCGCGAGGGCACTCTCGGTTTGAGTGCCAATGTCGGCCGATACGACGGTGCAATAGTAGTGCTTGCCGAGTAGGCCACTGAACCAGCGCTGCGGCTCATCGACCTGCCCGCTACGGAAGTAGCCGTCCACTTCGGTGCCGAAGCCCTCGCGACCATCGTGCCGGCGACGATACTCGTAGTCGTATCCGACGCTACCGTACTTGGAAAGAATCTTCTGCACTGCGCGCTCCTGCCGCTGGGCGCCGCCCTGAATTACCATCCACAGGCAGATGCAGGTAAGGACGATGAAGGCCGTTCGCAGATTAAAACGAAGCCAACGCTGACGCGGTGCTTTGGCGGTCGTGGACATGCGCTTATCATACTCGACCGGCTGGCGCGCTGAGTCCGCGGGTGGCAACACGGCGTCGGTCGCGAGTGGCGCGCGGATCCCTCGCTCGCGCGTCGGGTTAGTGTTCGGCCGCTGCGATCCGCACGAGAAGCAGCAGATCAGCAGCCCGCTCGCCTGCGGCGGCCGTGGGCCAATGCCAGCGCGGCGGCGCCCAGCGCCGCCAAAACTAGCGTGCTCGGTTCCGGCACCGGCGCCAGGTTGTAGCCGATCACGTCCAGCGCCGTCTTGTCGAACGTGCTGATCGAAAGCAGTTCGCCGGCGCCTGCCGTGGGGTCCATGATGCCGATGGCCAGGTTGTCCTTCCAGTGGCTGGCCTGGCGGGAGTCGCCGTTGTAGGCCCCCGTGGCGAAGCGGGCCAGGTTCGTGGCGCCGTCGATCGAGAAGAACGGCGTGTCGCCGTAGGCCAGATCGAGCACGTCGCCACCCTGCAAGATCGAGTTGCTGGTGTAGCGATAGAGGTCGAGCACGCTGAACACACGATACGGATCGAGCGTGCCGATGCCGGCGTCGGTGTCGTTCAGGTCGACGTTCTTGCCGGGGCCGTTGGGTGCCGAGAAATAATCCACGATGTCCACGCCGCTGACGAAGCCCAGCGCGTGCCCCAACTCGTGCGTGGCGATGCCGACAAAGTCGTATTGCCCGGCGGTGATGCCGTTCGAGGGATCGAAGTCGAAAGCAAAGTTGCTGTTGAACGTGATCTGCACGTCCTCGCCCGCGTCGTTGCCGGCCAGCAGGCCCAGGGCCTTGAGGTTCGCGCGGTTGACGTCCAGCGTGGTGTTGTTGGCGCTGCCGTCGTTGTCGAGATACACGACGCCGGTCAGCCGGTTGTTCGTCAAAAAGCTCAGCGACGAGCCCGAGGGCAGGTTCGCGACGGCCGTCAAGTCGTTGGCCGAAAGCGCGTCGCCAGCGAGCGCGGTCTTGATGGTCGAGTAGCTCGCCCCCAGCGTGTTGCTGCCCGCCTGGCCCAAGACGCCGGGGCTGAGCGCCGTGTAGCCCGAGGTGACGTTCACCACCATGTTGTCGTTGAACAGGGCGCTCCAGCGCGCGCCCGCGGCAGCAAAGGCCGTGTCCGCCTGCGAGTTGCCGGTCGACGTGAAGTTAAACGTCAATGCGGCCGTAGTGCCGGGCCAGGAGCTCGCGGCGGCCAGAATCAGGGCGCAAAGCGTTAGTCGCCGCATGCTGATTTCGCGAAGGAGACGAACTCGTGGAAGCCACTTGAGACGGGCGTGCCGAACCAGCTCCGCCGGGAGAATACCAGTCAGCCCGCTGATTCAAGCGCGCTTTCGATTGTGACCTCGTCGCCGGGCGTTGTCCAGATGCGGCCGGAAAACGGCCGGCTTTGTAGCTCGTGGCAGGGGCGTCCCGCCCCTGATTCGCAGGGCACCTCTTCATGGGCGGGACGCCCCTGCCACTTGCAGGCAGCCAGCGGGTGAGCCCCAGCGCTAGCCCGCCCAGAGTCAGGAGTGCCAACGCCGTGGGCTCCGGCAGCGGAACGCGCGCAATTGAGCTTGCGCGCGGCTTCCGGGGTCATAGACCCCAGCTACAGACGGAATGGGCGCCGTGCAGCGCGTGGAGCGGCGATCAGCCCGCTTCGCGCAAAGCGGCCGGGCTTGCGGCGCGGTCCCAGTGCGGGCCGCGGAGAATGGGCAGCGGTGGCGTGGCCAGCGGCCCGATCGGGCCGGCTGCCGTGCCGTGCCACTGGTGGGCGCCGATCGCGGCGACGATCTGCTCAGCCAGGGCGAGCGCGTCGCGTCCTTGGCTGCCATCGACGCGCGGCGCGCGGCCACGGCGAATGCTATCGACAAAATCAGCCAGCTCGTCGCCGATCGCGTTGCGCTGTTCGACTTCGAGCTGCTCCAACCGGAGATGCTCGGCGTGCAGCGTGGTTTGCAGTTCGACCCTGCATTCCGGCGAAAGCCTTTCCACGTCCAGCTCGCGCCGCAGTAATGTCTCGCTGGGGCGCACCACGCTGGCCGCGCGAGCGGCGAAGTCGATCGAGCAATACGCGTGCTCCGTCCAGACCTGCATCTCACGATGCGCCGCGGCGCTCACCCGCGAGGCCTTCAGCTCGGCCACGCAGCCGTTTTCGAATTCCAGGTGCGCGCGGGCCACGTCTTCGTGCTGCCCGAGCACGGCCAGCCCCAGCGCCGACACGTGCCTGACCGGCGAACGCACCAGCGAGAGCACGACGTCAAGGTCGTGGATCATCAGGTCGAGCACCACGCCAATGTCGGTCGAGCGAAAGCTGAAAGCGCCTGCCCGCACGGCTTCGACGTAGCGCACGCCATGTAAGTGAGGTGCAGCGGCAGTCAGCGCGGGATTGAATCGTTCCACGTGGCCGACCTGCAGCACGGCGCCATGCTCGGCCGCTGCTTCGACCAGCTCGTCGGCCTGGGTGCGCGTGGCAGCCAGCGGCTTTTCGACCAGCACGTGCATCCGCCGGCGAAGAAATTCGAGCCCAATGGCGTGATGCAGCTTGGTGGGCGCGGCAATCACCGCGCCGTCGACGCGTCCCAAGAGCGGCCGATAGTCGGCCAGCGGTTGCGTCTTGCACTCCGCGGCCAACGGCTCGCAGGCCGACGCCACGGGATCGGCGATCGCGACCAGTTCGACGTCGCGCATGCCGGCCAGCAGCCGCGCGTGGATCCGGCCCAGATGGCCGGCGCCAATCACCGCCAGTTTCAGCTTCCTCACGCGGCTCTCCTGCGCTCGCGAGCCCGACCGTGCTTGCCCTCTTGCTGATTCTGCACGAAGCTCAAGAGCTCGTTCACCTGCGGCACGAGCTGGTCGTTGCCGCGGAGGATTTCACGGGCGTGGTCCAGCCCCACTTTGGCCCGATACAGCAGCCGATGCGCCTCGGCCAGGCAGTTGATCACTTCGGGCGAAAACTGGTTGCGTTTGAGCGCCACCACGTTGATGCAGCGGGGCCGCGTGGGATGCCCTTCGACAAGCATGAACGGCGGCACGTCGTGCAGCACGCGGCTCAACCCGCCCACGAAGCTGTAGCTGCCGATCGAGGCGTAGTGGTGCACGCCCACGGCGCCTGAAAGCGAAGCGTGATCGTAAATGTGCACGTGCCCGCCCAGCATCGTGCCGTTAGCCATCACGATGTTGTTGCCCAGGCGGCAGTCGTGGGCCACGTGGGTACAAGCCATGAGAAAGTTGCGGCTGCCGATCGACGTGATGCCGTCTTCTTTCTCGGTGGCGCGGTTGATGGTCACCGACTCGCGGATCACGTTGTGGTCGCCGATGATCACCTGCGTGTCGCTGCCGCGGTAGCTGACGTCCTGGGGCTCGCCGCCGATGACCACGCCGGGATAGATGTGGTTGTGCTGGCCGATGGTCACGTGCCCCATCAGCGTGACGTTGTTTTCCAGCCGGGTGCCGCGGCCGATGCGCACGTGCGGGCCGATCACGCAGAAGGGTCCGATTTCGACGTCCGAGTCGATCTCGGCCTGCGGATGCACCGAGAAATTCTCACCGACGTAGCTCGCCATGATTGTCGCTCCGCGGCTAGTCGATTCGCTCGCAGGGCATTCCATTGCCGTTTGCGGGGCGAATCCAATTGCATGTTCGTGGCGAGCCGGCGCGCCGTCAGGCGGAGAGTCGCCGGCCTTCCACGATTTTTTCCTCATTGAGCAAAGCTCGCACCAGCTCGGCGTTCAAGCGATGACCGCTGCGGTGCGCCACGAACTGGCCCACCAGATCGCAACCGGCCAGAGACAAGTCGCCCACCAGGTCCAGAATCTTGTGCCGCACGCACTCGTCGCGGTAGCGGAGCTCGTTTTCGATCGGGCCGTCCTTGTCGAACACCAGCAGGTTGTCGAAGGTGGCCCGTTTGCCCAGCCCGCGCGAGAGCAGCCAGTCGGCTTCTTCCTTGAGCATGAACGTGCGGCTGGCGGCCAGCTCGCGGCGGAACGATTCGGGCGTGATCGGCAGTTGCAAGGTCTGCCGCCCGATGGCGTTGCCGGTGCCATAGTCCAGCCGGAAGCGGATCGACATGTCGCCGTTCGGATTGGGCCGGGCCTCGACCCAGCTTTCCTCGTTGCCCAGCCGAGTGACGTTGGTCACGATCAGCCGCGCCCGCTGCGAGTTTTGCGTCACCGTGCCCACCGAGTCGAGCGCCGCCACGAAAGGCTGGCTCGAGCCGTCGCAGCCGGGCATTTCGGCTTCGTCGACCCAGATCTCGCAATTGTCGATCTGCAGTCCGGCCAGCGCGGCCAGGATGTGCTCGACCATTTCCACGCTGCCGCCCTGCGACTTGAGCGTGGTGCGGCGCGGGGTCTCGATGCGATTGGAAACCAGTGCCTTGATCCGCGCCTGCGGGTCCAAGTCGCGGCGGACGAACACCACGCCGGTGTCCGGCCCCGCGGGCTGGAACTCGACGCGAATATTTCGCCCACTCCACAACCCGAAACCTTCCACCGCCACGGGGGCGGCCAGCGTGCGTTGTTGTCGAGAAACGTGCATCAAGGGAGCGGCTCTTCGAGAGTGAACGTGGTGACAGACGAGATCGCGCGGACGAAATGGGGCGATAGCCCGCTGCTTACTTTTGCTGGGTGCCGGTCCGCGGTCGCTGCGCGGCCGCGCCGTTGCGGTTCAGTTCGCCCAGCACGTCCGGCGTGATGTCCACGCCCCGCTGGTAGACGACCGTGCCCATGATGGCGCCCATGACCGACTGCGGATTGTTCGGGTCGACCGGGTCGCCGCTGAATTGCAGCACCAGGTTATAGCCGTGCCGGTCTGCATAGTACTTCACGGCATCGTTCACTTCGCGATAGGTTTCGTAATGCAGCTTCGACTGACGCTCGGCGAAGTCCTTCTTCTTGAGGTTCACGCGCGCCTGAAGATTGGCGCTCTGCTGCGTGAAGTCTTCTTCGAGTTTCTTGTATTCGGGAGTGCCGGCCTTGAACGTCTTGAGCTGCTCGACCATGCCTTGCAGCCGGCTGCGCTCCTTCTTGACGCTCTGGTCAGCGGCTTCGAGATCGGCCTTCATCCTCTCCATGCCCTGAGTGAAGCGGCCATGGTGGTCGAAGATGTACTTCACGTCGATCACCGCGACGGGGCCGCCGCTGGTAGGACGGGTACCCTGCTGCTGGGCGTTGGCGTCGATAGCGGCAAAGACCGCCACGAGGATGGCCACGAGAGTGGCGAGGATCAGAGTCGTTCTCACGTTGGGCGCTCCTTGCTCTTGACCGCTGGTCTTCCTTGACCCGGGGTTGAACCCGCGCCACCGGTCCGCGGCACGCGTAGTGTGCCTGCTCACGTCGCCGGGGGGGCGAATTCGAGGCGGTATTCTGCCGAGAAGCGGAGAATTGGTAAAGGCCAAAAACCCCTAGTAAAACGCGTGGTTTTTATCTGTGGCCCAAGTGTCGAGGTCGCCAGTGCTCCCGGAAAGCAGCAAGCATCACGCGGCTGGCGTGCAGCGCTGCGGATCATTGCATGCGCCGAATGCGCACCCGCTTGCGCCGCGATGTCTTGCCGACGAGCACTTCGACGTGCGCCTCGGGAACGTCGAACGACTCCGCCAGGAAGCGCACCAGCGCCGCGTTGGCCCGGCCCGCTTCGGCCGGCGCGGCCACGTCGATCTTGAGGCTGCCATCGGCCATCGCAGAGACAAACCGGCACTGCGCCGCGCCGGGCCGCACGCGAACGGCAAGCTCAAGCTGACCCACGGCGAGAAGCTGCTGACGCAAGGCTTCGAGCATCATTCAATTATTTGCTCGCGAATGCGTGTAGGGTGGGACCAGCTCGCTTCGCGAGCGCCGGCCCACCACGGGCCGCTTCGTCAAGCTCTGGTGGGCCGGCGCTTCGCTGGTCCCACCCTACGTCCCTGCAGCCTACAGCCTAGAGCCCGCAGCCTGCTCCTAGCCCGGCACGGCCTGGGCCGACTGTTGCTCGATGGCTTCTTGCAGCGATTCCTCGGCCGAGCGCGCGTACGGTAGACGGCGGAACCACAGCAGCACCGCGGCGCTCACCAGGGCGCTCGCGATCAGCATCGGCGTGTGGAACACCAGCCCCTTTTCGCTGTTTTCCACGAACCAGTGCAGCCAGCGCCCGCCGCGGTCGACGCGTGCGAACAGGTCGCTACCCACCACGGCCAGCGTGTTGTTGAGCATGTGGAAGGCGATGCCCGGCAGCAAGCTGCCCGTTTGCACGGCCAGGTAGCCGATCACGGCGCCCAGCAAGCAGGCCACGATCGACTGCTGGAAGATCGCGTGCGTGATGCCGAAGAACAGACTGCTCACGGCGATGGCCCGCCACTTGTGTCCCAGGTGCCGCAAGCCGGAGAGAATGAAGCCGCGGAACGCCAGCTCTTCGCAAATCGCCGGCACGATGGCGATCGCCAGCAGCGCCAGCCAGACGTTGTCCGGCTTGCCGACCATCTGCTCCAACTGCTTTTGCAGCGTTTCGCTGATCGGATAGAGCTTTTTGACCAGGTCGGCCAGCCCGTGCACCAGCGGATGCATCACGATCGCCAGCACTGCAGCGGCGGGCACCGCCAACAGCGGCGGCATGCGCAACAACAGCGTCTTCGCCGGGCTGCGCGTAAGCATCACGGTCATCATCAAGGCTGGCGTGGCGATCACCACCAGCTCGGTCGTGATGGCCAGCACGGCAAAGTCGCGGAACGAGCCTGGCGCGCGAAGCGCAAAGCTCATGAAGAAACGAATGATCAGGATCAGCACGCCGCAGAACACGGCTTCCGAAACGCTGGGCGTTTCGTCGCGGTCGCGCAGCAGGTGCTTGAACCAAAGGTTGATGTCCCACCGCTCGCTCTCGCGGAAGAGCACGCTTTCGGTGTTGAACTGGTCTGCAGCCCAGCGGATGGCCAGCAGGCAGCAAAGCAGCGTCACGCCGGCCGCGATGGGCACGTAAGGCAGCGCCTGGGCGTACTCGCCTTCGAGCACCGTGCGCAGTAGCAGCACCATCCCGGTGATTGGGATCAGCGCGTTGCCGAAGTTCAGCTCCACGCCGGGCGACATCGGCAGAATCGTTAGCGGCATGGTGACCAGCACCAGCGGCATCAGGTAGTACTGCCCTTCTTTGGTGCTGCGGGCGAAAGCCGCCAGCGCCAGGCAGAGCGCGCTGAACAGCGCAGCCATCGGCACCAGCGCCACCAGCAGCCAACCCAGGGCGGCCAGCGGCGGCGGGCCGAGATTCGGAATCTGGCTCATCACCATCGATCCGGTGATGCCCAGGCTGGCCATGTTTAATACGGCCGTGGCGATGCTGAACAGGATGATCGTCAGCAGCTTGCCCCACACGATTTCGCTGCGCTGCGCGGGGCTGCTGAGCAGCGTTTCGAGCGTGCCGCGTTCCTTTTCGCCGGCGCAGAGGTCGACGGCCGGATAAAACGCCCCCGTCAGCGCCCACAAGAACAGCACGAACGGCAGCATCTTGGCCCAAATCACGGCCTTCTGCTGGTCCTGCCCCGCCAGGTCCACGACCTCGAGCTCGAACGGTCGCGCGGCCGTGGCCGGCAACTGGCTGTCGAGCAGGTTCTGGCGCCCGACCAGCTCGCGCCAATGCTCGAGCACCTCGAACACGCGACGGTGGGCGATCTCGGATTTTTCCTGGGCTTTGTTGGAGTAGATGTTGATCGGCGGCACCTCTTTGTCCGCCGGCGGATCAGCGCCGCTCGATCGGTCGGCCATTAGCCGCTGGCGGAAGGCCTGCAAGCGATCGCCAAAGTCGCGCGGGAAGTAGACCACGACGTCGTAGCCGCCTTCCTGCATTTCGCGGCGCGCTTCGATTGGGCCCTGGCTCTCGGCAGACGTGACTTCCAAGAGGTCGCGGGCCGCGGGATCGCGCTCGGGAAACAAGTCCCGGGCGAAGCGGTTCTTTTCCAGCAGCGCCGGCAGCCCCGGCAGCTCCGGCTCGCCCACCACCAGCACCCGCGTGGCGTGGTCCCTGCGGAACTGCAAAATCTGGAAGAGGCTCATGCCCAACAGCGGATAGAGCAAGAGCGGCAGCACCGCGATCATGAAAAGCGTGCGCCGGTCGCGCAACTGGTCGCGCACTTCGCGGGCCAGGATCAGTTTTACGTTCCGCCAGTTCATCGCTATGCCGCTTGCCTGTTCCAGACGTCCTTGACTTCGCCGCCGCTCCTGTTCGCTCGTTCGTTTAGTCGGGCACCGCCGCTTGCACCGCGCAGCGCTCGTCGTGGCGGTTGATCAACTGGAAGAACAGCTCTTCCAGGTCGCGCTCGTCGTGCTGGTCGCGCAGCTCGTCGAGCGAGCCCTCGGCCAGAAGCTGGCCGCGATGCATGATCGCGATGCGGTCGCAGAGCCTTTCTGCTTCGCGCATGATGTGCGTGGAAAACACGATGCACTTGCCGTTCTCGCGCAGCTCGGACACCGTGCTCAAGAGCTTGCGGGCCACGAGCACGTCGAGCCCCGAAGTCGCTTCGTCGAAGATCAGCACCGGCGGATCGTGCACGATGGCCCGCGCGATCGACACCTTTTGCTTCATGCCAGTCGACATCTTCGAGCCCAGCAGATCGCGAATTTCGTTCATCTGCAGGCGTTCGAAAAGTTCTTCCATCCGCTGGTGCAGCGGCTCCTCCTGCAATCCATACAACCGGCCGAAATACTCCACCATTTCCCAGGCAGTCATGCGGTCGTAAATCGCCGTCGAGACCGACATGTAGCCGATCTGGTGCCGCACGAGCGAGGGCTGGGTGACCACGTCGAAGCCGTTGACGCTGGCGGTGCCGCTGGTCGGGCGCAGCACGGTGCTGAGGATCCGTAGCACGGTGGTCTTGCCAGCGCCGTTGGGGCCCAAAAGCCCGTAAATCTGGCCGGGGCGGGCGTCAAAGCTCACGCCCCCCAGGGCGACGAACTTGCCCCGCTTGAGGTCGGCGTAGTGCTTCGTGAGTTGGCGGACGTGAATCATCGGCGAAACGCATCCGGCCGCCCAAGGGCTACGGCCGTATCGGTTGTGCAATTTTTAACGGCCGGCGCGCGCAGTGGCCCACACCTGCCATACCCGCAAGGGTACCACACAATAGGCGAGTGCGGGCAGGGGGAAGTTGCAGGTTAGGTGAGATAGGACTGCCTGCCAGTCCTTTCGGCAACCACCCGCTTTCTCCCTCTCCCCTTGCGGGAGAGGGCTGGGGTGAGGGGTCGTGCGCTGACGAAAGTGTTCCATCACGGCGTCGCGCTACGCACGCGCCGGCGCGCGGAATTCCTAACCCTCTCGTCGCACGCCCTGACCCTAACCCTCTCCCAAAGGGAGAGGGGATGGCGTGCGCGGAGGGGCTACGCCGCTACCGGCTCTAGCGGGGCTTCGTCCACCAGCTCGTAGAACACATTCCGCCGCCGCGGCGTGTAGCCTAGCTCGGCGATTGCGCCGCGCATTTCTTCCAGCGTCAGGTAGTGCACCGTGCCGGCTGCAGCCACTACGTTTTCTTCGATCATCAGGCTGCCCATGTCGTTCGCGCCGTAGAGCAGGGCGAGCTGGCCGATCTTCAGCCCCTGCGTGACCCAGCTCGACTGGATGTTGGCGAAGTTGTCGAGATACAGCCGGCCCACGGCCTGGGTTTTGAGATACTCGAACGAGCCGGCCGGCGCCAGGTGGGCCATTTCGTACCCAGGCTGGAACGTCCAGCAGATGAACGCGGTGAAGCCGCCCGTTTCGTCCTGCAGATCGCGCAGCCGGTCGAGATGTTCGATGCGTTCGGCCAGCGTTTCGACGTGACCGAACATCATCGTGGCGGTGCTTCGACCGCCCAGCTCGTGCCAGACGCGGTTCACGTTCAGCCAGTCGTCGGTCAGCACCTTGCCGCGGGTGATGTCCTTGCGCACGCGGTCGACCAGAATCTCAGCCCCGCCGCCGGGCAGGCTGCCCAGCCCAGCCGCTTTCAAGCGCTCGAGCACCGTGCGCAGCGGCAGCTTCGAAATCTTGGTGAAGTGATGAATTTCGGGCGGGCTGAATCCGTGCACGTTGACTTGCGGAAAGTGGCTTTTGATGTCCGCGAGCAACTCCTCGTACCACTCGAGCTGGAACTCGGGATGCAGCCCGCCCTGCATCAGAATCTGGTCGCCGCCCAGGTCGACCGTTTCCTGAATTTTTTGCAGCAGCTCGCCGCGCTCGAGCACGTAACCTTCGGCGTCCTTGGGTTTGCGGAAAAACGCGCAGAAGTCGCAGACCGCGGTGCAGACGTTCGTGTAGTTGATGTTGCGGTCGATGTTGTACGTGCGGTAGGGCTCGGGATGCAGGCGGCGCGTGACGGCGTCGGCCGCGCGTCCCAGCGCCGCCAGGTCGTGGCACTCCAGGAGCGCGAGCCCTTCGGCAGGCGAAAGCCGTTCGCCGGCGACCGCCTTATCGAGCAGTTTGGCAGTGGCTGTATCCAAATTCGACTCCCGCCGGCACGAGACCCTGGCCGGACGCATAGCGATAGAATAACTCCAGCCCCTGCTGCTCGCGCGGGCCCAGATAAAAATGCAGGTTGTCGCGCAGGTACGAAAGGCACTGCGGCCTCGTCAGCCCCAGCGGCGCTGCTTCGCGCTGGGCGATATCATTGAGGTGCGCCACGCCGTCGTCGCGCGCCGCGGCCAGCGCCGCGTCGAGCCCCGCCAGGTCGCGGCCGGCGCGGGCCGTCCACATGGCGAACACGAACGGCAAACCGGTCCACTCGCACCATTGGTCGCCCAGGTCCCACACGACCTCGAAGCGTCCCGGCGGCGAGTGGATCGCGCGGTCGCCAATCAGCAGCACTGCGTCGGCCGCGGTGTCGTCAAGCGTGGCCTCCGCTTCCAACGGTTCGACGGCCGGCTCGATGCCATAGCGCTGCTCCAAGAGCACGAGCGCCAGCGCCACGCTGGTCCGCGAACCGACGTCGAGCGCCAGAGTGCGGATGGCTTCGATCGGCCCGCGGCTGAAGAGCTTGACGCTCAGCACCGGCCCCCGGCAGGCGATGCAAGCGTCCGAAACGATCGTGTAACCAGGATGGCGAAAGAACTCGACCGAGGGGATCAGCGCCACGTCGAGCTTATCGGCGGCCAGGTCGACGGCCAGTTTGCTCGGCACGTCGAGCACCACCTCGGCCTGTGGCGCTCGTTGCTCGAGCCCATAGATCAGCGGCTTGGTGTTTAGATAGCTGACCGCGCCTACGCGGAGCCGTTTCTGATCGGTCATGCGTCGCTCGCTCCAGGAGAAGTGGCCGATTATACCCGGCCGAGTGCCGAGACATGAAGGGCCCGACGCTGAGTTAACCGCAAGCCGCGGGGGCCGGTTAACGCGCAATGCTGGCTGTCAGCCTGGCCTCTCGTCTTTCGGCTCTAGCCTGCGCTCATCGAATCTTTGATCGCCACAAATGCCAGTACCGCCACCACGAGGAAGCCCAGGGCGGAGGCGATCACAAAGATGCCGATGCCGATCTTGGCCAGAAAGCCGCCGTCGTCGAACGCCCTGGCGAGCCGCGAGAAGCGAATGCCGGTGAGCACTTCAAGCCAGCCGACGAACGCCAGGGCGAGCGCCGCCGCCATGAAAAGGGCTGGCGTAATCAGCAGGAGCCCGCCCGTGGTCTCGATAAGAAACACCGTGATCGCGTACCAGACAAAGAAGCCAACAGGCAGCAGCGCGAGCCCCAGCCCAATCAGCACGAGTCCATGCAGCCGCGCGCCGGTGCTCCGCCCGAGCAATCCCAGGATCGACGACAGTTTCCCGCGCGATGAGGTCGTTGGCGTGGTCTTGGAAAGCGTCGCGCGCGGGAAGTCCGACGAGTCGACTTGCGGCAGACTCTGCCGCGGTGAGAGTTCGTCGAGCTCGTAAAAGGGCGAGGAAGTGTCGTGGACCGCTGGCTCAGGCGTGGGCACCGTGATCGCTGTGCCGCATTTCTTGCAGGTGGTTTTCTTGCCCGCAAGCTGCTCGGCAACGCTGTAACGCTGACCACAGCCCTGGCAACTGAAGATGATGGCCATTCGCCATGCTCCATGACGTCCGGAGTCATAGACACCGGCTACAGCTACGTGGCGAGGCCGCCCAGCCGTTTGCCCTCAAGCCTCAGGTCTCGAGTCTCAAGCCTGCGTCAGCCTACCTGCGCCAGCACGTAGGGACCCTTAGGAATCACGGCGATAGACGCCGTCTCGCCGTATTCGGCCAGCGAGTCGGCCACGGCGCGTTCGACCGAGGGAGCGCTTTCGACGAACAGGCCCGAGAGCGTTTCGGCCGAGAGACCGTCGCTGACGATCTTGACCTTGGCCTTGCGGCGGACCTTGGCCAGCTCTTCGAGCTGCCACTGGTCCATCACGAAGTAGTCCTTTCCCAGGATGCGTTCGACGAACACTTCGAGACTCGGATTGTCGACGAACAGGCTTTGGAACTCGGGGCTGCCGATACCTTCGGACAGGCTGGCGGCGAGGATGATCGTGCCGCCCTGCTTGACGATCGGCAGCGCGCCGGTCAAACCCTTGACCGCCTGATAGAACGTGGTGTCGAGCGGATAGCCGGCGCAACTGGTGACCACGATGTCGACCGGCTCGGCGACCTTGTCGACGACCACTTGCTTGACGAAATCGACGCCTTCCAGGAACGCCTGCTCCATGTCGCCGGCCACCAGCTTGAGCGGGCGGCGCTGCGAGTCGATGACCACGTTGACGATGAAGTCGCAGCCCGTGTGCCGGCCGATCCAGGTGTTCTCTTCGTGCACCGGGTTGCCGTCGAGGATACCGCAGTCGGCGTTAGGATGTTCGAGAAAGTCGGGGCCGTGCCAGACCTTGACGGTTTCCAGGGCTGCGATGCCGGGGCAGATTAGCTTGCGTCCGCCGGAGAAGCCGGCCATCAGGTGCGGCTCGATCAGCCCGGTGGTGATTTTTAGGTCGGCCTCGACGTACCGGCTGTCGATCCAGATCGGCACGCCGCGCGGGCTTTGACCCAGAAAGGTGTGCTCCGCGAGCACCTGGCCGTGATGGTTCTCGATGCGATACTCGGCGGCGATGCGCGGGCCGACCATTTCGACCAGCTCGTCGCCGACGTTCTCGCGGTGCAAGCCGGTGGCCACGAGGATCGTAATCCGCTCGCGCGGGATGCCGCTCTGTTCGAGCGTCGCCAGGATCGGGGTGAGGATCAGCTCGTTGGGCACGGGGCGCGTGATGTCGCAGATCACGATGCAGGCGCTCTTGCGACCGCGAGCCAGCTCGGCCAAAGGCGGCGTGCCGTTGGGCTTGGCGAGCACTCGCGCGAGCTCGGCAGCGGGATCCGTGAGCGGCGTGCTGTCCTTATAGGCCAGGCTGCGCACGACCCGTTCGGCGGGAAGCTGCACGCCCAGACCCGTGCGGCCGTATTCGAGTTGCACTCGCATGGAAAAACTGTCGGCCTTGTTCGGCCCGCACGACATGAAAATGGTCTGGGGCACGCTTGCGCTTTGCCCCAGGCACCCACGCGCCAAGTTTTTCGGCCGCCGGGTGACTGAGGCAAAGCGTAGCGTGCCCCAGAGCGGACTACTTCTTCTTGGTCTCGGCTTTGGCGGCGGGCTTGGCTGCCTTGGCGTCGGCCGGAGCTGCAGCGGCGCCCTCGGCGCCTTCTTCACCCTCTTCCTTCTTCTTTTTCTTCTTCTTCATGGCGAGCTTGTAGACCCGCACCTTCGGCAGGCCGAGGGGACTGTCCCCTTCCTTCCAGCGCTCGCCTTCGATCAGCCGCGCGAGCCGCTCGGCGCGGGTGAGCACGCTGCGGCTGCGAATCAACCCGCGGCGAATCCGCAGGCTCTTGTCCATGGTCATGGGACGAATCCTCTAGTAGCAAGAAAATCATCCGGCGGACGTTGTGTCCGCCGCCTGGCGCCCGCTTGCCAAGGCGCCGCTTACCCAAGCACCTCAATATAGCGCTTGGAGGCAGGGGTTTCAAGCGGGGTTTGGCTCGCCACGGGCCGCTGCGAGAAATACTAAACCGAGATGCGCCAGGGCATTATGCAAGTGCTGCAGCGCGGTCCGGCAAGGAGGGTGCTCGCGCGCGGGAACTTGCCCGCGTCGGTCCACCGCATCCTGCGCTCGCTCTTGCTCAAAACTGTCGAGTCCGACGCCTTCAAGGGCAAATGCCGCGCCTTCGCGGTCCGATTGAACTCGGCTGGGGCACTCGTGATAATTCTCACAGGCGGACACAGAACGTGATCTTTGGCAGCAGCGGGGGAACAAAGGAGTTAGGTCATGCAAACTCAATCCACCGAAGAACTGGTGCAAAAGAAATGTGTGCCGTGCGAAGGCGGCGTGCCCAAGTACGACCTCGAGCAATCCCGCGCCCAGCTCAGCACGCTCAGCGGCTGGCGGTTGACGCAGGACGGCCAGCGCATCCGCAAGGATTGGACCGTCAAGAACTTCATGGCTGGCATCGACTTCTTCAACCGCGTGGCGGAAGTTGCCGAGGCTGAAGGGCACCATCCCGATCTGCACATCGAAAGCTACCGCAAGGTGTGGATCGAGATCTGGACGCATGCCATCGGCGGACTTTCGGAAAACGACTTCATCCTGGCCGCCAAGATCGACCAGCTTCCGGTCAAGCTGAAACAGTAGCTCGGGATGGCCTCGCGGCAGGGAGTGTCGTTTGATGCAGCGGCTGCCGGGAGTCGAATCCGCCAGCGGTCAGATTCCCCTGGTCGCTAGCCGGGCCGAAGTGGCCGGCCATGCTTATGAACTGCTGCATCCACGCAGCGTGGATGAGCTGATCGACGAGGAAGAATTCGGCCGCGACGAACGGCTGCCCTACTGGGCCGAGCTTTGGCCGTCGGGGCGCGTGCTGGCTGACCGCGTGGCCGAGGAAGAGGGAAGTGGGCGGCGCTTTCTGGAGTTGGGCTGCGGCATTGGCCTGGCCTCGCTGGTCGCGCTGCGCGGCGGATTTGAAACCTTCGCCGCCGACTACTATCAGGCCGCGGTCGAGCTGATTCAGGAAAACGCGCGGCGAAACGGGCTGTCGGGTCTCGATGCGCGGATGATCGATTGGCGCAGTCTGCCGCCGGACCTGGGACAGTTCGACCTCGTGGCTGCATCCGACGTGCTCTACGAGCGTCCGAATGTGCCGCTGGTGGCCGACGCTTTCGCGAGACTGCTCGTACGAGGAGGGCTGGGCCTCGTCACCGACCCCGGGAGGCGTCACGCGGAGGCGTTCCCGGAGCTATGTCGCGAGCGCGGGCTCACGTGCACGTGCGTGGCCCGCGTGCCGATGACACACGGCACGTCGCGGCCGACGATCGATTTGTATGAATTGCACTGGCAGGCGAACGAGACAGGATTCACATCATCATGACCGGCTACATCCAGGTCGTGACCACGACCAGCGCACGGGAAGAAGCCGAGAGCATCGCGCAGGCGATCGTCAAGCGGCGGCTGGCCGCCTGCGTGCAGGTGTTGGGGCCGGTGCAAAGCTTCTTTCACTGGCAGGGCAAACTCGACACGGCCCAGGAATGGCTCTGTCTGATCAAGAGCCGCGAGTCGCACTACACGGCGATCGAGCACGCGATTCGCGAAATCCATTCCTACGAGGTGCCGGAAATCCTGGCGCTGCCAGTGACCGCTGGCAGCCCCGATTACCTGAAGTGGCTCGAGGAGGAACTGCTGCCGGAGTGAGGAATCTTAGCTTGATGAGCGTAAGATCATTCAGGACGCGGATGTCGATAACGAAGACCGCTGAGTCGCTCATGATTGGTTGCTGGAGGCGCTGCTTACGTCTTCTCAGTCTCGCGCCGCTCGCCAGCGCAATGGCAGTGTCGGCAGCCGACTCAGTCGATAAAGATGCAGCAGTGCTTGCGGACATGCAAGGAGTTTGGGTCATATCTGAATATGAGTTTCTTGGGCATGTCGAACGCAAATCGATTGGCCAATCGCTGGTGATTACGCGGAACAGGATTCAGAGTTCCGCAGGAGAGCTTCGCGGCACGTTTCAGATTGACGCCGATCACGATCCGCCGCACATCGATGTTTTTGCTCCGAAGCGTGGCGGAAGTGACCGGGCCTACGGTGTTTTCGCCGTCGAAGTTGAAACGCTCACCATCCGTTGTTAGTTGGGCGAACGGCCAACGAAGCTGACGGACGGCGGTGGGAAGCACTTTATAGTGCTTAAACGCAAGTCGAAATCTCCGCCCGCAACGGAATAGGCGCGTCACCTTGAGCCCGCAGCCCTCATTTCTCGGTTGACCCGGCCACGGATGGCTAGTACAGTTCAAGAAGTGGCGGCCCCGGCTGCCCTGGCGTTTTTCCGGAGATTTCGGCCGATGTCGCAAACCTGGCTGCTTCCGCTGTTGCTTCTGGCGCTTAGCCAGCGCCGGTCCTAGGGGTTTGCACGCCAGTAGCTTGATCTAGCTGAAAGTGAACCCTGGGGCCAAAGCCTCGGGGTTTTTTTGTTGGCGAATTGAGAAAGAGCGGCAATCATGATTCGCGTGGGAAGTGAGCATTCGAGCAGGCGAGCCCGGCGTGCGCGGCGTGCGCGGCCCGGCCGTCTGTCGAGGGCACGGTTGGTGTTGTCTGGGCCGACCCTGGTGTCGGCCCCCTGACCGTCGCTGTCGTTTCTCGCACCCATTCTCCACGCAGAAAGCATTCGTCATGACCTCGAAACGCACGATCAAGATATTCGACACCACGCTGCGCGACGGCGAGCAATCCCCCGGCGCCAGCATGAACCTCAAGGAAAAGATGGAGATCGCCCAGGCGCTGGTGGACCTGGGGGTCGACATCATCGAAGCTGGCTTCCCCATCGCTTCGCCCGGCGACTTCGAAGCCGTCCGCGAGATTTCGCAGAATGTCCGCGGAGTGCAGATTTGCGGACTGGCTCGCTGCAACGAGGCCGACATCGACCGCGCCTGGGAGGCCCTCAAGCGGGCCCAGTCGCCCAGGATTCACGTCTTCCTGGCCACCAGCGCCATCCATCGCGAGTTCAAGCTCAAGATGGACAAGCAGGAGATCGTCGAGCGGGCCATTTTTGGCGTGCGCCGCGCGGTCGGCTACTGCGACAACGTCGAGTTCTCGCCTGAGGACGCAGCCCGCACCGAGCCTGACTTTCTCTGCCAGGTGGTGGAAGCGGCAATCAAAGCAGGGGCCACCACCGTCAACATCCCCGACACGGTGGGCTATGCCACGCCGGCGCACATGGGCCGCGTGATCCGCACGCTGGTGGAGCGCGTGCCCAACATCGACAAGGCCGTCATCAGCGTGCATTGCCACAACGACCTGGGGCTGGCCGTGGCTAACAGCCTGGCCGGCGTGGAAAACGGCGCGGGCCAGATCGAGTGCACGATCAACGGCATCGGCGAGCGAGCCGGCAATTGCTCGCTGGAGGAGGTCGTGATGGCCCTGCGCACGCGCAGCGACTTCTACGACTCGGACACGCGCGTGAACACGCAGCGGCTGGTGCCCACGAGCCGGCTGGTGGCCAACATCACCGGCATTCAGGTGCAGCGCAACAAGGCGATCGTCGGCCGAAACGCGTTCGCCCACGAGGCCGGCATCCACCAGGATGGCATGCTCAAGGAGCCGCGCACCTACGAGATCATGCGCCCCGAAGACGTGGGCTTCGCCAAGACCGACCTCGTGCTGGGCAAACACAGCGGCCGCGCGGCGCTGGCCGACCGCGCCAAGGCGCTGGGTTATCACCTCACCGGTGAACAGCTCCAGAGCGTGTTCGAAGAGTTCAAGCTGCTGGCCGACAAGAAAAAGGAAATCTACGACGCCGACATCGCCGCGCTGATCGACGAGCGGATTCACGGCGTCTCGGAACTGTGGTCGATCGGCTCGTATCAACTCACGGCCGGCAGCGGTCAGACTCCCAGCGTCACGCTCGCGCTCAAGCACGGCGAAGAGGAATGTTCGCAGACGATGGCCTGCGGCGATGGTCCCATCGACGCCATCTTCCTGGCCATCGAAAAGCTGACCGGCGTGAGCGCGGTCTGCCGGGACTTTCGCGTCCAGGCGGTGACGGTCGGCAAAGACGCCCAGGCCGAAGTGAACGTCGAGCTCGACTACCACGGCAAGCTCTACCGGGGGCGCGGCGTGTCGACCGACAGCGTCGAAGCCAGCGCCAAGGCGTTTTTAAATGCCATCAACCGCATCCTGGGCAGCAGTAGGGAACAGCCGGCCCTGGCCGCGAGCGGCAGCAAATAACCAGAGCGGCAGCAAGTAAGGAAAAGCGACACGGTCACTTCCTCGCCTCTCCCCTTACGGGAGAGGGTCGGGGTGAGGAGTGCGACAAGATTGCCCCGTCTGGTAGTGGGGGCGCGAGCTTTGACGAGCCGTTTGAGACCGTTCCGGGGAAACGCAAATGAACGCGAAAAGGAAGGCCGTACTTGAACGCATCAAACGTCTTGAAGAGGCAATCGCTAAGGGGCGTGAATATCTGGAAGGCGGTAAGCACGCAAGTTGGCATACATTTCGACCACTCTTCGACGGCAAGACTAGGGACGGAGAGAAAGGGCCTCCCCATCGAGACTGGGTAAAGAATGTCTTTTTGCCGCGCTACGAACGGGCGTTGATACGTGCGGAGAAGACCCTCCAGAGGCTCGAACGTGACGCAACCGACCGGGCTAAGATCAAGTCAGCAACCCGCTAACCATACCCCCGTCTTTGCGCATTGGTGCCGGCCCCCCCGTGGTCCTATAATCACGGCATCGCTTTCGCCCGCACTCTTCGGTTTCCGCTTATGCGCAGTCGCGCGGCCTTCACTCTGATCGAGCTCTTGGTGGTGATCGTGATCGTCGCGATCCTGATCGCCCTCTTGCTGCCGGCGGTGCAGGCTTCGCGCGAGTCGAGCCGTCGGGCCAACTGTTTGAACCATTTGCACCAGTTGGCCGTCGCCACCCACCAGTTCGCTAGTGCGCGAAAGGTGCTGCCGCCGGGCACGATCTCCAAAGCGTACGTCGACGACCCGAGCAACCCGCCCAACATGTATCGCTGGTCAGCGTTCGCCCACTTGGCGCCATTTCTGGAAGAGAGCAACGTGGCCGACAATCTCGACCTGACGGTGCCGCTCTACATGACGCATCCGTTTATCGACGTGACCGCCGCCAACAAGCCGTGGGTCAAGATCGACATGCCAGTCTTTCGCTGCGCGAGCGACGACACGCCAGCGGGATCGGTCAAGTTCGCGCCGTGCAACTACGCTTCCTGCACGGGAAGCGGCATCAACGGCGGCAGCCACACCAACACCGACGGCCTGTTCTTCGTGAACTCCAAAATCCGCTTGTCGCAAATCAGCGACGGCAGCAGCAAGACGGCTCTTTACTCGGAAAGCTCGCTAGGAACGCGAAGCACCACCACGCAGCACGACCTGCAAACCGAATACAAATACCGGCTCGAAACTGCACTCCTGACGGTCGACAAGTGCGCCACGGCGAATGCGTGGAACGTGCAGGATCCGCGCGGCTTCTCCTGGGTCAACGGCGAATACCGCTGCACGCTTTACAACCACTTCTATCCGCCTAACCACAGCCTGCCGGACTGCATCATCCAGTGGACTTCGGATTTTACCGTGTTCGGCTGGCGCGCCGCCCGCAGTCGGCATCCGGGCGGAGTTAATCTGGCATTCGCCGATAGCTCGGCGCGGTTCATCGACGAGACGATCGATTTGAACGTCTGGAAGGCACTCAGCACCCGCGCCGGTGGAGAATCGGTCGACGAGCCGTAGTGCTAGTGGCACGGGTGTCTCGCCCGTGGAGATCCACATTACCATGGGCGAGACGCCCGTGTCAGCGCTAACAGCAGCCCGGGTTGCTTTGCGTCAGGAATGCGAACTGCTCGCTCGCGCTGCTTTGGCGCAGCGCTTCGCGGTCGCTGCCTTGCACGATCACGCGCTCGCCGCGGCGGAAAACGTTGCCCCGGTCGTCGGACACCGCGTGCAAGGGGCCGCGATAGACGACGGCGCCTCCTTTGGCCGCAGGGTCGGACGCCGGTTTCGTGGCCGCGACGCGCATCTCGCGCATCTCGATCGCGTCGACGATGAAGCAGGCCTTCTCGCCCAGCCGGGTCAGCTCCAGCTCCGTGTAACCGGCCGTCTCGAGCGCCCGCAGCACGTCGCTGACTTCGGGCACGTGCTGGACCAGCACGGCAGGCCCAGGCAGTGGAGGCAGTTCGCCGGCGACGTGCACGTCGGCCGCCAGGGCGTGCACGGTCAGTCGCCCGCCAGGTCGCAGGATGCGAAACGTCTCGGCGAGAAAGTGCGTCAATCGAGACTCGGCGAGCTTCAGGTTGAATGTGCCCTGCAGCTCCACGTGGTCGACGCTCGACGCCTCGCGATCGATCGTCGTTGGCAGCGGATCGACGAGCAAATGCTGCCAGAAAACGGTTTGCTGCAATTCGACGGGCTCGTGGTCCGGACCTCGCGCGTGCGCGGGACTGGCGTGCGGCTCGTCGTCCGCGTCAGCCTCGCCTTCGAGGACGTATAGCTCCCAGAGCGTGCCGTCGGGATCGGTGACCCAGAACTTGGTTTGCCGCGAGTGGCAGCATTCCACGTCCTGCTGCCGGTCGGTTTGCCAGCCGGCCGATTCGAGCCGCGTCTGCACTTCAAGCAAGGCGTCGGAGTCGGCCAGCCGTAACCCGGCGTGGTTCAGCGCGCCTGCCGCGCGGTGGGGACCGGGAATCAACGACAAGACGAGCGCCGGCTCGTCGATTTCGAACTTGGCGTAGTCCTTGTGCTGCTTCGCGGGCTCACAGCCGAAGAGCACGCGAAAGAAATTCACCGAACGGTCCAGGTTCGACACGTTCAGCGAAATGTGAAATTTGACCGCCGTGTTGAGGGTCGTCGACATGGTGCCGTCTCGTTGCTGGGCAGGCCGTACATCGGAGGAGCGTTATCGAAAGTATACCTCGGTGCGGCCGTATTCCGCATAGCGCTCGCGCAGCCACTGCTGAAAATCATGATAGTGGCGGCCGCGCCGCTCGCCGCCATCGCCGCGCGCGTTGTAGCTCAAATAAAGTTGGCGCCGCGGAGCGTCCGTACGGTTTGGCGCCGAACGATGAGGCGCGTAACAACCAAAAATCGCCACGTCGCCGGGCGCGAGCTCCAGCAGCACGCCGCGCGATTCGTCGATCGCCGTGAGCGGCAGATCGTGGTACATGCCGTCGCGCGGCGAGAGATAGCCGCTACGGTGGTAACCGGGAAAGACCTCGGTGGCGCCGTTGGCCGCGTGCACCGGGTCGATGGGCACGATCACGGTCGTGAACGTTTCGGGAAAGTCAGGCCAACTGATGAAGTCCTGGTGCAGGGCGTAGCCCTCGGCGCCCGCCGGTTTGAAGATCAGCTTGTCCTTGAACAGGCAGGCGCCGTCGCCGTAGAGCGTCGAGAGAACGCCCAGGATCCGTGAATCGTGCGCAATTCGCCGGCACTCACGGCCGATGTCGATCACCGGGTCGAAGCACTCGAAGAGGCACTCGCCCGCGGCATTGTTTTTCCAGCGGCAGCGCAGATTGTCGACGTGGATCAGTTCGGAGCGCGCGGCAAGCTGCTCGGCCTCGGCCGCGAGCGCCGCCATTTCCGCGGGAGCGAAGACGCCGCGGAGCACCGCGTAGCCGTCCTGCTGGTATTGCGCCGCAAAGCCGGCAGGCAACACAACCGCTCGAACTTCGGAGGCGGTCATGTTGCCTGCTGCCTTGCGAACGTGGCCCTAGGCCTTGCGCTTGCGAACCACGGCTGCCAGACCGGTCAGCGCGATTCCCAGCAGCACCAGCGACGACGGTTCAGGCACGGCCGCGCCGGGACCGCCGGTCAACAGGTTCTCGAAAGGCCCGATGTCGAAATTGTCGAACGAATTGTCGCCGTTCGCGTCGCCGCGGCGGGCGAAATCAACCAGAGTCGGATTGTAGTAAATGAATTCCCAAGGGTTCACCAGCGCCGTCGCGAACGGTCCGATGTCGAAGTTGTTGACCGTGCCGTCACCGTCCAGGTCGCCCACCTGGAATGTTGGGGGCGTCAGGGCCAGCGTGGTCGCCGTGGGAATCGAGTCGGCAAACAGGTTCTGGTATTCCAGGTCCGTATTGTAGCGAGCGACGGTGCCTTCGGGCGAGGCCTGGGTGTATCCGCCGTTGGCCACCAGGATCGTTCCGTCCCGGTCGTAGAGCAGCCCGGTGGGGGCGTTGCTGGGGAATTCGAACGGCGGGATCGGGTGCCCCGGGATGTCGACCGTGGTCGGACTACCTACCAGGGCGCCATTGTTGTCGTAGTGCAGCAGTTGATTCTGAAACAGGTCGGCCACGTAGACGCCGCCGGCGTAGTCCGTCAGCAGGCCGGCCGGGGTGCGCCCGCCCAGGAAGCTGTTGGGACCCGGGGGCGTCGAGCCCGTGTCGTTCATGTTGACGAACATTGTGGGCGTCTCGCTGCCGTAGTCGAGGTGAAAGATCACGCCGTAGCCGAAGTCAGCGAAGAAGATGTCGCCGGTCGGTCCGAACGAGAAGCCGTTGGCCAACTGGTAGCTCACATTGGCGACAACCGAGTCGAACGAGCCGTCGGCGTTGAAGCGCTCGAGCTTGGTGCTGCCCGAGTCGGCAACATACAGCTTGCCATCGCCGCCCCAGCGCAGCGCTGCAGGCGATGCGGGCACGTCCGGGCCGCCCAGCGGATCGGGGTTGTTGGGCAATGTGGCGAACACGCCCACGTAAGCGCCGGTCGCGCCGTTGTATTCGAGCACTTTGCCCGTGTCGCGGCTGCTGACAAACATGTTGCCGTTCGGCCCAAAGCAAACGCCGGTGGCCGACGAAAGGCCGCCGCTGCCGCTCGATACGCCCCCGCTGGTCGGCGTGCCGTCTTCCAGGTAACGGAGCACGCTGCTGCCGTTGAAGGTGCTGACCAGCAAGTCGGCCGACGCGGCCGGAGCCAGACTCGCAACGAGACCTGCAATCAGGCCGCAGGAAAATAGGCGGGATAGGAGGCGGGGCATGAAAAATCTCCTCGGTAAGAACACTCTGACAATCTTGAGATCGTCAGAGTATACTGCTGGCAGATGGTGGGCAATCGGTTTTCCAGTTTTTTCCCGAAACGCGTCAAAGTCTAGTGGAAATCGAGGAAAACGCTGATTTTTGCCCATATTTTGTGCTGGCCGAGGGATATCGCGGGGGTATCATGAGTAATCTCGTCAGATATGCGTCAGACCAAGACGACGATCGCAGGAAGTTGTCGTTCGAGGAGAGGACCTCCATGGCGCGGAAGAAGCTCGAAATCATTGAGCCGGACCATTGCGCCCGGATGTTTCAAGCGATGGCCGATCCGGCCCGCCTGCGGATCGTGCAGTGCCTACGCTCGGGGCCCAAAAACGTCGGCGAAATCGCCGCCCTGCTGGGCGAAGAGGTGGTCAAGGTCTCGCATCACCTCCGCATTCTGGCCACGGCTGGCATCGTCAAGGACGAAAAACGCGGCCGTTTCGTGCAGTACCAATTGCTGCCCGACGTCTACCAGGCGTCATCGCACGGCAAGGACGAGCACTTGGACTTCGGCTGCTGCCAGGTACACTTGCCGCAGTGAAGCGCATTCTTGCTGGCGCCGCGCTCCACGCCTTGAACGTCCCCGTGGAGATCGCCGCCGATGAGACGCTCCCTGCCGCTGGCTGCCGTGGCGGTTCTTATTCTCTGCGTCGCTGCGCATGCTGACGACAAGTACTTCGAAGTCAGCTATCCCGCGTCCAAGGATCCCCAGCAGCTCCAGTTTGGCGTGACCTATACGGTCTGGATCCCCACGGGGGTGAGCAAGCTCCGCGGCGTGATCGTGCATCAGCACGGCTGCGGCAGCGGCGCCTGTAAGGGCGGCGAGACGGCCGCCTACGACCTGCATTGGCAGGCGCTGGCGCGCAAGTGGGATTGCGCGCTGCTGGGGCCGTCGTACCATCAGGAAGACGCGCAAAACTGCCGGTTGTGGTGCGATCCGCGCAACGGTTCCGAAGCAGCGTTCCTCCGCGCGCTCGACGATCTGGCCGCGAAGTCGCAGCACCCGGAGCTCGCGCAAGTGCCCTGGTGCCTATGGGGTCACTCCGGCGGCGGTTTCTGGTCGAGCATTATGCAGACCCTGCATCCCCAGCGCATCGTCGCCATCTGGTTTCGCTCGGGTACGGCGTACAGTGTGTGGGAGAAGGGCGAGATTTCCAAACCCGAGATTCCCGTCGCTGCCTACGGCATTCCGATGATGCTCAACCCGGGGGCCAAGGAAAAGGACGACCCGCGGTTCGACAGCGCCTGGACCGGCGCGACAGCGATGTTCCGTGTCTACCGCGCCAAGGGCGCGCCGGTCGGCTTCGCGCCCGACCCGCGCACGGCGCACGAGTGTGGCGATTCGCGCTACCTGGCGATTCCATTCTTCGACGCCTGCCTGGCGATGCGGCTGCCGGAGCGCGGCAGCGACAGCCGCGCCCTCAAGCCGGTCGACGAAAAGCAGGCCTGGCTGGCGCCGCTGTTGGGTAGCGCCGCGCAGCCGGCTGCGTCGTATCAGGGTGCGGCGAACGAAGCCGTTTGGCTGCCAGACCAGCGCGTGGCTGAAGCCTGGTCGCAATACGTGAAGAGCGGCGCGGTCGACGACACGAGCCCGCCGCCCGTGCCCACCGCGGTGCGGGCCGCGCGCAAACCCAACGGCGCGATCGAGATCACCTGGCAAGCGGCGGCCGACTTCGAAAGCGGTCTGAAGGCCTTCGTCATCCGCCGCGACGGCCAGCAGATCGGCCAGGTGCCGGAGAAACCGCAGGATCGATTCGGCCGGCCGCTGTTCCAAGCCATGTCTTATCATGATACTCCCGAGCGGCCGCTCCCGGAGATGCGCTTCGTGGACAGCTCGGCGCCGGAATCCGGGCAGCCGAAGTACGAAGTGCTGAGCGTGAATAGCGCAGGCTTGCAATCGGCCGCGGCGCCTGCGACCGGTCCCTGAGAGACTGCACAAGCGTCCTTCGTGCGGAGCAGGAATGCATGGCCCTCCCTGCGGTCCGCTGCGCGGTTTCTAACGGCTTCTTAATTTCACGCCACGCTGCCCCAGCTATCCTGCGCGGGCCCGCGCCTATAATTCCCTTTAGCATTTGGGAATTTCTGGGCGTTACACGGATTTCGGATCATGAAAGAATTCTTTCGCAAGCTGGCCAAGAAGTCTGCCGATAAGATGGGCTCGCCCTGGTCGTTTGCGCTCGCAGCGCTGATCGTCATCGTGTGGGCGTTCTCCGGTCATTACTTCGGTTACTCCGATACCTGGCAACTGGTGATCAACACCGGCACGACGATCGTCACCTTCCTGATGGTGTTCTTGATTCAGAACACGCAGAACCGCGACACGCTGGCCATCCATCTGAAGCTCGATGAGCTGATCCGCAGCTTGAAGCACGCGCGCAACAAACTGATCGACCTGGACAAGCTCAGCGACGACGAATTGCAGGCGTTGCATAGCGAGTTTCAGGAGATCTGCTCGCGCCGCAAACGCCGCATCGGCCCCCACTCGGAATCGCGCCACGGCGCGGCTTAGTGGGTCCGCCTGCCCGGCGAGCCGAGCCTCGCTCCGTCCGGCAGACGGCACCTACTTGATAGCTGGCAGCAGCACGAATCGCGGCATCGCCTGCCGGACTTTTGAGCAGACCGCGCGTTAGGCCGGCGCTAGCCAGCGGTCCAGTGGGTTGGAAGCCGAGACGGCTCAACGGCTTGGCGAATCGCGGCCGAGCTCACACCAGCTTGCGGCACGCTTATTGCTAGTTCATCGCTGGTTATTTTTACTGCTAACGTTGCCTACCTTTGCGCAGCGCTCGGCTTCTTCCCTCCGCGCCTGGCGGCGGCGCAATGACAGGATATTCCCATGAAACATGGTTACCTGATCGACATGGACGGCGTTCTCTACCGGGGACCTCAGCTCATCCCCGGCGCGGACTACTTCATCCAGCAGCTTCGCGCCCGCGATATACCTTTTCGTCTGCTCACCAACAACAGCCAGCGCACGCGCCGCGACGTGGTGGCAAAAGTCGCGCGGCTGAACATCGACGTCGAAGAGGAGCACGTCTTCACCAGTGCCATGGCCACGGCCCGCTTCCTGGCGCAGCAAAAGCCCGGCGGCACCGCATTCGTGATCGGCGAGGGTGGGCTGCTCAACGCCTTGCACCAGAACGGCTACGCGGTGGTCGACCACGAGCCGGATTACGTGGTGGTCGGCGAGGGGCGCACCTTCAATCTCGAGTTGGTTGAAGCAGCGGTGCGCATGATCCTGGGCGGGGCCAAGCTGATCGCCACGAATCTCGATCCCAACTGCCCCACGCAGCACGGCCTGCGCCCCGGTTGCGGCGCGATGGTGGCGATGCTCGAGCTAGCCACCGGCATCAAGGCCTTTAGCGTCGGCAAGCCCAGCCCGGTCATGATGCGCGCCGCACGCAAGGAGCTCGGACTGGCCACGGACGAGACCACGATCATCGGCGACACGATGGAGACCGACATCCTCGGCGGCGTGCAGCTCGACTTTCACACCGTGCTCGTACTCAGCGGCGGTACGAACAAGCAGGACCTGGCGCGGTACGCCTACCGCCCGGAGATCGTGGTCGAATCGCTGGCCGAATTCGCCGAGATGCTGGACAAGGAAAACTGGCAGCCCTGGTATCTAGGCGAAAAGACAGGCGAAGCCTGCCCCGTACCAGCGAGCGCCGCAGGATACTGAGCGATGCGGCTTTCCGCTGTAGCCGGGGTCTGTGACCCCGGAAAACCTGGCTGCAGGAGCGCGAGTCACCCTCAGCGAATCTCTTCCACGCGGCTGACGGCTTCGCCGCGCGCGAACCGCGTGAGCAAGCGGTCACCCGGCTGCAGCGTCTGGGCGTCATCGACGAGCCGCGCGTCGTCCAATCGCTGCGAAAGACTGTAGCCGCGGGCGAGCACTGCCAGGGGGCTGAGCGATTCGAGCTGCGCGCCGCGCGCGTCGACCAGCGCCCGCGCCTGGTGCATCCGTCGCGCAGCCGAGCGCGCCAGCCGAGCTTCCAATTCGTCGAGCCGGCGCTGCATGAGCTGCGTGCGTTCCAGCGGCCGGCGGAACACGCGACGCGAGGCCAGCGCTTCCAGCCGGGCCCGGGCCGCGGCCACGCGTCCGCGCAGCGACGTTCCCAGCCGCGCCTGCTGGCGACGGAGAAACGCGACGATTTCGTCTTCGGCCGGCGCCACGCGTTCGGCCGCTTCGCTGGGCGTGAGTGCTCGCACGTCGGCTGCGAGGTCGGCCAGCGTGACGTCGATCTCGTGACCCACGGCCGACACGACCGGGATACGCGAGGCCACGATCGCGCGCACGACGGACTCTTCGTTGAAGGCCCAGAGGTCCTCGAGGCTGCCGCCGCCGCGTCCGACTACGAGCACGTCGACGGGCGTTTTGAGCCGGTTGACCGTGGCGATGCCGCGGGCGATCTCGGCAGCGGCGCCCTCGCCTTGCACGCGCACCGGCACGACCAGCACGTCGACGCCGCGCCAGCGTCGCCGCAAAACTTCCAGGAAATCGCGCACCGCCGCGCCTGTGGGGCTGGTCACAAACGCGATGCGCCGCGGAAAGCGCGGCAGCGGACGCTTGCGCGCGGCCGCAAATAGCCCTTCGGCTTCCAGCTTCTCCTTGAGCTTGCGCAGCGCTCGTTCGAGCGCGCCCAGGCCCTTGGGCTCGATCTGCTGGATCACGAGCTGGTAGCTTCCCCGCGCCGGATACACGTCCAGGTAACCCTGGCAGATCACCTCCAGCCCGTCGTGCAGATCGACGCGCACCCGCGCGGCCGTCGTGCGCCAGATGACGGCGGGCAGCTTGGCGCCGTCGTCCTTGAGCGCGAGGTAGCAATGCCCCGCGTGCGAGCGCGAGAAGTTCGAAATCTCGCCGCTCACCCACACGCGTTGAAAGCAGGCCTCCAGCACTTCCTTGATCTGGCCGGTGAGCTCGGAAACCGAGAACACCGGCGCGGTCTCGTTGGCGGTAGCTTCGTGAGCGGTCATTCGCGGGTCGAACCTGGCAGGAGTCTTGTGACGCGGTCACTATATCGGTGTGGAGCGAAACTCGCCAGAATGCGGCGAACGGCGCGGATACTAGCCCGACGCGCCAGCGAGGGAATACGGCTCGCGGTAACGCGCACCCCTCACCCCCGACCTCGTTCCGCTGAGCTCACGGCCGAAGCCTCTCCAGTTCGGCAAGCTCACTGCAAGCCGCGAGGGGAGAGGGGAGTAATTCGGCCATACCGTTCGCGCTCGAACATGCCGGCCGCGGTGCTTGCGGTTTATCTTCCCCACACGCACACTACACACCATGAGCGGATCCGCCGAGCACAATCGTAAAGCCTGGGACGCGCTGGTCCGCGACCGGCAGCGCTTCACGCGGCCGGCGCCGGATAGCGACTTTGCCGATCCGCTGGCGACCGTCGACGGCTGCCGCTGGTTGGGGCCGTCGATCGCGGGACGACGCGTGCTTTGTCTGGCCAGCGGCGGCGGAAGGCAGAGCGCGCTGTACGCAGCCGCGGGCGCGCTGGTCACCGTGGTCGACATCAGCGCCGAGATGCTCGCGCTCGATCGCCAGGTGGCCGCCGAGCGCGGGCTGGACGTGCGCACCGTGCAGGCCTCAATGGACGACCTGTCGGCGCTGCCGATGGCCGGCTTTGAGATCGTGATCCAGCCCGTGAGCACCTGTTACCTGCCGGACGTGTCGGCCGTGTATCGCGAAGTGGCCCGCGTCACTGCACCTGATGGTTTGTACGTCAGCCAGCACAAGCAGCCGGCCAGTTTGCAGGCCGACGTCGCCCCGTCGGCACGCGGCTACGAGCTGGTCGAACCGTACTACCGTGCGGGGCCGCTGCCGGAAGTGCTCGGCAGCGCGCACCGTGAACCGGGGACGCTCGAATTCCTGCACCGCTGGGAGCAGCTCCTGGGGGAAATGTGCCGAGCCGGGTTCGTGATCGAAGACCTGATCGAGCCCTTGCACGCCGACGCGGCTGCCGAGCGAGGCAGCTTCGCCGACCGCAGCCGGTACGCGGCGCCTTACGTGCGCATCAAGGCCCGCCGCGTAGGCTCCAGCCGCAGCGATGACGCCACGCCGAGGATTTGGACGCCGTAGCGTTGTAACTCTGTTTTGCGGATTGACGAAGAATTGTTTTACCGCAGAGGACGCGGAGGACGCAGAGCATGAGTCGGTACCAGTCTCCTTTGTAGCCACTGAGTAATGGTTCTGTTTGCAGTGTCTCGGAACGAAGCGGGTATGCACTTTGCCACTTTTGCGATGGTCAAAGAACCCAACGGCGCGCATAGCGAACGGGATCTTCCGAACCCCTCTGCATCCTCTGCGTCCTCTGCGGTGAATCATTCTTCGTAGGGAGCCTCGGCGATGGCAAACGAACCGGCGTTCGACATTGCGGCAGCACACAAGTTTTTTGCCGCGCATTGCTTCAATGCTGCCTGGGACTTGATCGACAAGGCCGAACGCACGGCGGAAGAGAACGAGTGGATGGTCAACCTTTGCTGTGCGTCGCTCTGGCACTGGTCCCAGCGCGCGGACTGCACGGACCGTCATCTCTCGATCGGCTATTGGCAGGCTTCCCGCATCCATACCCTGCTGGGCGACGCGTCAAGCGCCCGGCACTGCGCCGAGCTGTCGCTGAAACACAGCCGTGAGGACGAGCCGTTCTACCGTGGCTACGCCTTTGAAGCCCTGGCCCGAGCCGAATCACTCGCAGGCAATCTCGAGCAAATGAACGCTCATCTTCACGAAGCACACCGGCTGGCGGAACAAGTCACCGGCGCCGACGACAAGCAAATGCTGCTGGATGACTTGAGCAACATCCATTGACGAAGAGATTTAACCGCAGAGGACACAGAGGTGTGCAAACGCGCTGCAACCTGGATCACGGTTGGAGAAGAATACGCCGCTTCGGACGAGAGTGATGAATGCCTGCGGAGTGGCATCTCCCATCTCACGCTGTGTTAGCACCCCTCTGCGTCCTCTGTGTCCTCTGCGGTCAATCTTCTTCGTATTGAGGATGAGAAAGCGCGCTCACTCCGACATTTGGTGCATCTCGGCCTGCGCCTGGTGTAGGCGGGCGTAGACGCCGCCGGTTTCTAGCAGTTCCTGGTGCTGGCCGACTTCCACCACCCGGCCGCGCTCCAGCACCACCAGGCGATCGGCCCGACGCAACGTGCTTAGCCGATGCGCGATCGCGATCGTCGTGCGGCCTTTCACCAGGTTGTCGAGCGCAGCCTGGATTTCGCGCTCGGTCTCCGTGTCGACCGAGGAGGTGGCCTCGTCGAGGATCAGGATTCGCGGATCGATCAGCAGTGCTCGGGCGATCGAGATCCGCTGCCGCTCGCCGCCGGAGAGCGACTGGCCGCGCTCGCCCACCAGCGAGTCGTAGCCCAGCGGCAGCCGCAGGATGAACTCGTGTGCCCGGGCCGCGCGGGCGGCCGTGATGATTTCGTCGCGCGTGGCGCTCGGCCGGCCGTAAGCGATATTCTCCGCAATCGTACCGTAGAACAAGAACGGGTCTTGCAGCACGATGCCGATGTGTCGTCGGTATTCTTCGACGGGGAACGAGCGGATGTCGACGCCGTCAACCAGGATCGCGCCTTCGCTGACGTCGTAGAACCGGCAGACCAGGTTCACGAGCGTGCTCTTGCCGGCGCCGCTGGGGCCGACGAGCCCGACCATTTCGTTCGGCGCGATCTTTAGATTGACGTCCTCGAGCACCGAGCGATTGCCGTAGCGGAACGACGCTCCGCGGAACTCGACCTCGCCGCGAAGTTGCCCCGGGTGCACGGGGTGCAACGGTTCGGCCACGCTGGGCGCGCGGTCGAGAATTTCGAACAGCCGCTGGGCGCCAACGGCCGCCCGCTGGGTAATCGAGAACATCCGCGTCATCGATTCCACGCGAACATAAATCCGGCTGACGTAAATGAACGACGCCGTGAGCACGCCGACGTTGATGCTGCCGTCGAACACCCGCCAGGCTCCGGCCGCCCACACGATTAACAGGCCGATCTGGTTGAGCAGCACGACCAGCGGCCAGAAGAACGTCCAGACCGTGTTCACGCGATTGTTGGCTTCCACCACCTGCTCGTTGCTGCGGCGGAAGCGCTCGATCTCGCGCTGCTCCTGGGCGAACGCCTTGACCACGCGGATGCCGGGAATCGTGTCGGCCAGAATGCTGGTCATTGCGGCCCAGGCGCGGCCGCCGCGGTGGAAGCCGTGCGTCAATTGGCTGCGCACGCGGTAGATCAGCCACACGATCACGGGAAACGGCGACAGCGTGGCCAGCGCCAGCCAGGGATCGAACCAGATCAAGATGCCGGCCGTGGTGACGATCATCACCACGTCGGTGATGAAGTCGAGCACATTGTCCGACAGAAAGTTGCAGATCCGTTCGGTATCGTTGCTAATCCGCGAGATCAAGTCGCCCGTGCGCTTGCGGCCGAAGAACTCCAGCGACAATCGCTGCAGGTGCGCGTAAGTCGTGTTGCGCAGATCAGCCCCGATGTATTCGCCCACCCAGGCCATCACGATGCCCTGCACCCAGCTCAGCAGCCACGCCACCACGGCGGCGATACCGAATAGCGCCAGGTACCACACCAGCTCGCGCTTCTTGACCGTCCGCAACTCGGCAATCCGCGCGTCTTTGACCTGCTGGTCGAGGTCGTCGCGGGCGACGATCTGGTCGTAGTCGGTCTGGTACGGCACAAGCACTTCGTTGAGCAGCGGCGCGGTCAGATACGGCGGTACCTGGTTGGCCGCCGTGGCTGCCAGCGTGAGCAGAAAGCCCACGGCGATCAGCCGCAAATGCGGTTTGGCGAACCGCAGCAAGCGGAACAGGGCTCGCGTGCTGGCGGCGCCCTCGGGGACCGCGGTTTCGGGCACCTCGACTTCGTCCCAGCCTTCGTCCTCCGGGCGTTCGCCGCGACGATACGCTTCGAGCTGTTGCACCAGGTGGTGCGCTTCCGTGGCGCGGCCGATCGTGTAGCGCCATTCGGCCAGCCGCTCGCGCGGGCCGTGCGCTTCGAGGGTGCCCAACCCTCCGCGGTCCCGGCATTCGAGCGATGCCACGTCGTCGAGCGACCAGCTTCGCCAGGCATGCGGAGCCGGCTTGTCGGTGCCCGCCGGCGCGTCTTCGCCTGTGTCGAGCGCCAAGAGTCGCCGGCTGGTGAGCACCACCAGCCCTTCAGCGAAGTTCAAACGCCGGTCGAGATCGGGCGCGAACCAGGCGAGCACCGCCTCGCCGGCGAACAGTTGCGCCTCGACCTCCGCACGGCGATCCGCCGGCAAACCGCGACGCTCTGAAGAATCTCCGTCCACGAGTCAACCAACTCCACCGCGCACAAACTGCTTTGCGCGTTCTGTTCTATTCCGTCTGTAGCCGGGGTCTATGACCCCGGTCGTGCATGTCGGCCCGTCGCAATCGCCTCCGGACTCAAAGAGGCTACAGAAGAGAATAGAGTCAGCGACCGGCAGGCCAACAAACGCCGATGGTACGCCCTCGCACGTAGAAAATCCACGGCAACGCCGCAACCTGCCCGCGCATTTAGTCGTTCGAGTCTGCGAGCCGAACATCAAGCGAACGGTCGCATTGCGGCTCCAGCGGGCCATGTTCTATATTTCAGGCGTGGATACACTTCGCTGCCTCCGCGATCCAGTCTTTTCCCACCCCGTCCTTTAGCGAGCCGACGACATGGAATTTCGCCGCGTGCTCGCCTTGCGCGGGCCGAACGTTTGGGCTCGCTTCCCCGTGCTTGAGATTCTGCTCGACTTGTCGGCGATCTCGGTCGCAGGCGTCGACGCTGCTGCGTTCCGCCAGCGTCTGGAGCCTTGGCAGAGCGCGATCGCCGAGGTCGCCGGAGCCGGGCCGTTGCCCGCTGCCGGCAAGAAACTCGACCTGCCGGCCGAGCTGGCCGGCCTGACGTTGGCGCTGCAAACGCTGCCCGGCGCCGAGCTGGGGTTTGCCAAAGTGCTGGAAGCGGGCGAGGCGCACACCCACCGCTTGATCGTGCAGTTCGAAGACGAGAAATTCGCCCGCGACTGCCTGCACGCGGCGCGCGAGATCGTGCTCTCGGCGCTCGCCGGCCCTGCGGCCACGGCCCAGTCTTTCACGGCCCAGTCGCTCGACGTCGGGCAGGAGCTCGCCCGGCTGCGTCAGATCGGCGATCGCTATTGCCTGGGGCCAAGCACGCGGGCCATGGTGCGGGCCGCCACGAACCGCGGCATTCCTTACCTGCGGCTGAACGACAGCAGCCTCGTGCAACTCGGACACGCCGCGCGGCAGCATCGGCTCAACACCGCGGTGACCGACCACACCAGCGGCATCGCCGAAGGCATCGCACAGGACAAGGATCTCACGCGCCGGCTGCTTTCGGCCGTGGGCGTGCCGGTGCCCGACGGGCGCGCCGTCAATAGCGAGGAGGACGCCTGGCAGGCCGCTTGCGAAGTCGGGCTGCCCGTGGTGGTGAAGCCGCAAAATGCGAATCACGGCCGCGGTGTGTCGATCAACCTGGCCGGTCGCGAACAGGTGATAGCCGCTTACCGGTTCGCTTTGCCGGAGGGGGATGGCGTGATCGTGGAACGCTTCGTGCGCGGCGCGGAGCATCGGCTGCTGGTGGTCGGTGAGCGCATGGTGGCCGCTGCCCGCGGTGAACCGGAGCAGGTCTTGGGAGACGGCAAGCACACCGTCCGCGAGCTGGTCGACCAGTTGAATCAGGACCCGCGGCGGAGCGTGTTTTTTGCTTCGCAGTTGACGTTCGTCGAGCTCGATCCGCTGGCGCTCTTGATCCTCGAACAGCAGGGTTACACGCCGGAGTCGGTGCCGCCGCGAGGTCAGAACGTGCTCATCCATCGCAACGGCGATTACACCATCGATGAAACAGACGAGGTGCATCCGGACGTCGCCTACCAGGCCGTGCTGGCGGCGCGCGTGGTGGGACTCGACATCGCCGGCATTGACCTGATTGCAGCGGACATCAGCCGTCCGCTGGCTGAGCAGGCTGGCGCGGTGGTCGAAGTGAACGCGGGCCCGTCGCTGGCGCCGCACTTGAAGCCGGTGCACGGCCGGCCGCGCCCCGTGGCCGAAGCCATCGTCGACACGCTCTTTGCACCGGAGGATAGCGGCCGCATTCAGATCGTGGCCATCAGCGAGCTGCCGGCCGAAGCCTGCACGACGCGGCTAATCGGCCACCTCTTCTCGCAAGCGGGTCAGCGCGTAGGGTTGGCGTGCTCGCAGGGACTGTTCGTCGGTGCCTGGCCGGTGCGCAAGGGAGACTGCCGCGAGGCGCACAGCGCGCGCTCGGTGCTGCTCAATCCGCTGGCCGAAATTGGCGTGTTCGAAGTGGCCCGGCAGAGCGCTGCCCTGGAAGGATTTGGCTGCGACGCCTGCAATACGGCGGTGCTCGTCGCCGACGAGCCCGCTGGGGCCACAGACACTGAGTGCCAGGCCAACACCGACCGGGCGCTAACAGGCGCTCTGCTGCCGGGCGGATGCCTGGTGTTCAGCGCGGCAAACGTCGCGGCCGTGCGCCTGGCTGAGGGCCACGAGGGCCCCAAAATCGTCATCGATCCCAGCGGTGCCACGGTAGTGAGCGAAAAAACACGCTCGCAGGGTGGCCGCGCCGTGCTCGTGCGCAACGAGACTGTGATTCTGGCCGAAGCAGCGCAGGAGCGCGAGCTACTTGCGCTCGCGGAGCTGCCGTGGCTCGATGCACAGAGCAACTCTGAAGTGCTGTACGCGCTGGCGGCGATCGCAGCCGCCTGGTCGCTTGAGCTGCCGCTCGAAGAACTACGCGCCGGCCTGCGTTCGTTTTCGAACGCGTAGCGTGCATTCTGTAGCCGGGGTCTGTGACCCGGGATGTGGACTCGACAATCAGACGACTCGGCAAAGCCACATAGCTTGGTTTGCCGTGCCGCTTAGTCACGTGGCCCTCTTTGTACGGGCTCCCGGCCTCACAGAGGCTGGCTACAGCAGACATCAAGCAGCTCGCAGCAAACCGCCGCGATGCGTCCGGCCCGAGCCCAGACGGTCGCGATAGCCGTCTTCGGCCTGCTGGGCGAAGCGGCCCAGACCTTCGCGCAGAAGTGGCATCGACGTTTCCAGCGCCCGTCGGGCGCGGCGGCTGTTCATCGACGTTTCGCCTTCCCAGCCGTCGCATTGTGAGTCGGCATCGCCGCATTCCACCGGCTGGACGCGGAATTCCAGGCCGCAGGCAACGGCCAGCTCGCGGGCAAAGCGATAAGGGCTGGTGCGCTCCGCGCCGCTCACGTGGTAGAGTCCTTCGAGCTTGCATTCGTAGGCGCGGGCCAGCCGTTCGGCCAGATCGCTGGCCAGGATCGGGCTCGCATGCCGGCGCCCATCGGCCGTGACCGCGCCGCCCGCCGAGAGCGTCTGCCAGACCTGCTGGGCAAAGCCGGCGTGAACGGCGAGCGGGCTCCAGCCGTAGGCGTGTGTGCGCACGACGAGCGCCGACGACGAATCGAGCAGGTGTTCGATCTGCCGGGCGCGCTCGGCCTGCTGGCTCTTGGCCAGCGCCGGCGAGCTCTCTTCGTGGAACATGCGCGGGCCGGAGAATACGGCGTCAGTCGAAAGCACGGTCAGACGCGCTTCGACGTCGCGCGCCGCTTGGACGAGCTCGCCGACCGTGGCCAGATCGTCGCTCTCGCAGCGCGCTTCGTCCCAGCTTGCGGAGCAAACTCCCGGGCAGCACACGATCCACCGCGGGCGGAAGTCGGCGACAAGTTTATGCAACTCGTGCGGCTTGTGCGCCGGACAGGCGGCCGTCTCGACGTCGGCCAACTCGACTGCGTCCGCCCGATAGAGCCCCAGCACTTGCCAGCGATCGGCCAGGGTCAGAGCAATGTTGCTTCCTGCGACCGAGTCGACGCCGGTAATGAGCAACCTATTCACGTTCGGCCTCCATGCCTGGGTGAATGTTGGATTGAGTTTTCACGATCCTTGCGAAGCGGAAGAACATCCACACTCGCGTGCGTCCACATCCGTGTGGCGCGTGTCGGCTTCTTCGTCGCTTCGCCTTGGCACGTCGTGTCGTCATCGTTGACGTACGCCGTTGCCAGCGGGGCGGGGATTCTAGTCCTCCGGCCCGGCTCGTCCAAGACGAGTTCCGGCGGTGCTTGTGCGAGCGCGCAAGCAGCGCGCAGCGATACCGTTTTCGGCCGATTTTCCCACAGTTTTGCGCGATCTCACAGCCGGCGCCTTCTGTATTGACGCTCGTCGCGAAGTGTTGCTAGACTCGCGACGGACGTGGCGAGTGCTGGCACAGCGCCGCCGCTGTTTGCTGCGGAGGGATTCGAGGCAAGCTTCAGCACTTCCAACAACTGGGCCCAAACCAACTGAGCCCAAACCGTTGGCGGTGCCGGACGCATTCAAGAAGCTAGGGCGCACGGATGCTAAACACTCTGGGAATCGTCGAGGTGCACCAGGCAGGCGCCTGGTGCTCGAGCAAGTTCGGCCGCAAGCTCGGCGGCAAGTCGCTCTTGGAATGGGTCGTGCGCCGGCTGACCGACTGTCAGCGGCTGGACGGCGTGATCGTGGTGTTGGGCGACCGGCCGATCGACCGCATGCTGGGCGAATTAGTGCCGCCCGACGTGCCGGTGTTCGTCAGTGGCAAAGCCGACGCGCTGGGCCGGTTCGCTGCAGCCATCGCCGAACATCACACCCGCGCGGCCGTGCGCGTGTGCCCCGACAATCCATTCATGGACCCCGTGCTCGTCGATCGGCTGGTGAGCACGGCCGACTGCGGACAGTATGACTACGTCAGTTTCTGCTCGGCCGATGGCCGGCCCGCGGTGACGTCGCCCCTGGGCGTGTTCGCCGAATGGTGCTCGGCCGACGCCCTGCGCCGCGCCGAGCGCGAAGCTAGCGGCACCGACCGCGAGCACGTAACCTCGTACATTCATTCGCATCCGCGCACGTTCCGTACCCGGCTGCTTCCCATTCCCGCCGAACTCGACCGCGACGACATGCGGTTGCGGATCGACGGCGAAGAGGACTGGGAGCACGCCCAGGCGATCTACGAAGCCCTGGGCTCGGACGAATTGGATTGGCAACGGATTGCCGGTCTCTTGGACCAACAGCCTGCGTTGCGCAAGCGGATGGCGCTGCTCAATCGCGGCGACGCGCTCTAAAGGCGCGCGGCGCAGCGGAAAGGATTCCTCACGATGGGCGGCAGCCAGACGTCGATCGGAGCCAGGGGAAAGCACGCCCGGAGTGCCGAAGCGAAGCGCGCGCGGGCGCGCGCTGCCGGCCGCGACGTGCTCGCGCGAGTTGACATTCGGGGCATCGTCTTCGACATGGACGACGTGCTCTACGATGCCACGCTCTGGCGGCGCTGGCTCTTGCAGTTGCTCGCTCGCTTCGGAGTGAAAACCGACTTCCGCGCGTTCTATCGCACCTGGGACAGCGAGTTCCTGGCCGACGTGCACCGCGGACACCGCGAATACGGCGAAGCCTTGCAGGCTTTCCTGTTGTCCCAGGGATTGTCCTGGGCGCAAATCGACGAGGTCGAGGCTGCCAGCCGCGTGCACTGCCAAGAGCTGGAGACCGGCGAACGTTCGCTCCCCGGCGTGACCAAGACCGTGAGCCAGCTTGCCGCACGCGGCATTGCCTTGGCGGTACTCACCGATTCGCCCCACCCGGCCAGCCGCGTGGCAGAAAAGCTCGAGCGGCTGGGATTGGCCGGCTGCTTCCAGAGCGTGCTCACGTCGTTCGACTTGGAGCGCACGCGTCCCGATGCCCGGTGTTACGAGGCGGCGCTCGCCGCGCTCGGTCTGCCGGCGCCCGAAGTGCTCTACGTCGGACACGACAGCCTGGATTTGTCCGCAGCGGCCGCAGTTGGCTGGCGAACCGCGGCCTTCAATCACGATTCCGATGCCCGCGCCGATGTGTACCTGTCACGCTTCGACGAGCTGCTTGAGCTGACGGCGGAGTAGTCGAGCGCAGTCACGTCCTCTGCTTTTTGCGTTCGCTATCCGTTCACTTCTTGTAATCCTGCGCCATGATTGCTCCGCTGCGACGGCCCAAGCCGCCTAAACCGATCTCGCTTTCCAACAGCCGGTTGATGCAGGTGCGCCGGGCCGTGGCTGTGGCCCTGTTGTCGCACGACTCGGCCGCGCGACGGTCGCGCGCCTGGTCCGGCTGGAAAGTCTGGCTGCTGGCCGTCTGGCTGTTGTTGGTCATGGCGTCGGTAATCTGCTCGCTGGGCGCCTGGTGGCGCATCGAGCCTTACTAGCGGGCGCGGCCGTGGCCGCGCCAAACGCATGTTCGATCTTGCAAGCTCGCTGCTCGCCGCGCTGGTGATCGCGCTGGCCGCTTTTGGCCTCGGGCGGCCGATGGCACGTGCCCTGCGCGTCGGCAATGACGGCTTGCTGTCTGCGCTCGTTTGGGGCGAGGGGCTGGGAATGGCATCCGCCGGCGCGGTCTGCTGGCTGCTGGGGCTGGCCGGTTGGTTTTATCCTGCGGTTGTCCTGCCGGCGACGCTGCTGGCCGCATTCTGGGGCATCGGTGAACTGATTTGCGCGTGGCTGGCTCGGCGGAGCAGCCAGATTGTCGACGTGTATGCTCCGGCGTCGTATCGCGCGCTCGGGGCCGCGCCGCTGCCGTGGCAGCTACGTGTCACGCTGCTTGCGCTGGCCACGCTCGTGGCCCTCGCCTCGCTGACGAGCGCGCTGGCGCCGACGTCGTCGTCCGAGGCGCTTGCGCATACGCTCGAATTCGCGAAAAGACTAGTGCAGGCGCATGGCTTCGGGTCGAGCGATGCGGCCCAGGGAGTGCCGCGGCTGGCCGAGCTGTGGTACGCCTGGGCGCTCACGTTGGACGGGCCGATTGCAGCCGGTCTGGTTGCCTGGCTGTGCGGCCTGCTAGTGGCACTGGCGACGGTGCTCGTGGCGCGCAGTCTGGTCGGAGAGTCCTGGGCCCCGCTGGCAGGCGCAATCGTGCTACTCATGCCCGGCGTGAGCTACCAGATGAGCGTGCCGCTCGCGGACCTTGCGCTGGCGTTTTTCTGCGCGCTACTCCTGGCGAGCGTGTCGCGTCCGGCCGCGGAAGCGCAAACCGCGCGCGGCCGGACTCTTGCCGCGTTGCTGGCTCTGGCCGCGGTGGCCGCCCAGCCAGTGGCGTTGGCCTTTCTAGCCGCAGCGGTCGTTGCGCGCTGGGCGCCGCAGTGGTGGCACTCGCTGCGATGCTGGATGACGGTGACGAGGCTGCGATTGTTTGGAGTCAGCGCGCTGGCCTCCGCGGCGTCGGCCTTAGTAGCGCTCGCGTACCTGGCTGCACGTGGACCAGTCACGAGCGCGGGTGACGTGCAGGATGTATTCAGCCAGCTCGGTCCGCTGTTGGTCGCCCTTCTGCCGGGCGTGCTGTTGCTCGGGCGCGACAGCGGCGCGCTGGTGCTCGTGCGCGTGGGCTGCGCATGCGCCGTGCTGGCTGCGTTCTGCTGGCCGCAGGTGCGATTCTGGCCGGCGCTCGTCCCGCTGTTGGCGCTCGCCGTCAGCATGGTGTGGCTCGAACTGGCGCGCTCGAGAGCGAAGCCGTTGGCCTGGGTTCAGGCGGGGCTCGTGGCACTGGCCGCCGTGTCGGCCGCGGCGCCGCTGATGCGCGCGCAAGAGCACTGGCGGGTGGCCATCGGCTGGCAAACACGCGAGGACTACCTGCTCGCGCATCAGTCGAATTACAAGGCCGTGTGGGTGGCCAATCATCTGCTGCACGACGGCGACCGGCTGCTCAGCCAGGACGCCGGCACGTTCTACTTTTCGTGTCCCGCCATCGACGAGGCGACGTATGTGCGCCGTGGCGCGGATGGTTTGGATCCGGCAAGCGAGCCCTCCGCCAGCCGCAGGCTGCGCGAGGCAGGTTTCACCCACGTGCTGCTGGCGGAGACCGACGATCCCGCTCCAGCAAGTGGCCCGGCCCAAGCGCTGGGGCGCGAGCTGGACGCCGGCACGAGCTCGTCGGCAGTGCCGATCCTCGACTACCGCTGGCAAGAGCATGCTGGCACGGCGCGACGCTATCGGCTGGTGCTGCTGCGCTAGCGTGTGCGATAGGGCCGCGATTCGCAGCTTTCGCAAGCTGCCTGTGTTCGCGGCGCGGCTGCCGATCTTCGCGACGAGGAACTCTGGCGCGGATTTGCGGGTCAAGTGAGTTGGGTGCGCCGGCCGATCTGTAGGTACCGGACGTATTCCCATTGTCCGGTTGCCGGTTCCGGCAGGATTCCCAACTCCAGCACGCGAGGTTCGTGGCGATGCACCGTCTTATCGCGCCCGTCGGCTACCTGATGTTCGCCGTTAGCCTGGTCGGCTGCGCGATGTGCCAGTCGCCCTTCGACTACTGCAGCCCGACGATGGGCGACGGCTGCTGTTCGCCGGAGGGCGGATTCACCTATCGTCGGAATTCGATCCTGGGAGACGGCAGCGGCGGTCCGCTGGCCGGTTCGAGCACGTCGGCGCCGACGCCTGCTCCGCCCGAGAAATCGCAGGAAAAGACGCCAGGCCCGGCGGTGCCGACGCCGAGCCCCAGCTCGACGACGGCCAATCGCCGCCCGGGCGGCAACGTGCGCACTGCGTCGGCCAACCGGCTGGACAGCGACGACGAGATCGTCGAGTAAGGCAACGCCGTTCGAAGCGTTGGTGCGCTGCTGGGCCTGCGAATTCATTCATTTCATTTCACACACCGCCCTAGCTTGCCGCAAACGCTTGAAGCGTGGCGGTTTGCGATAACGGTTTCCGGGACCCGTGAAACGAATGTGGCCGAGCGCGCGGTTCCCTAACTGCGTAAAGCCCCGATTTTGGGCGGCGCAGCACCTGGTGTGGTCCGGCCCTCGCGATCCAGCGCGGCCAGCAAGCGCGGACTTCAGGGCGCATCGAGATCGCGCTCTTCCAGCACCAGGCCGTCGGCCGAGGCGTTGATGCGCTCCCAGGCGCGGAGGCGATATTCGGCCCAGCCGGGTGCCAGGTTCTGAAAATCGCTGTACCAGCCGCCGACGGTACCGCGTTCGATGAAGTCGCTCACGAAGCGCACGCTGCCATCGCAGAACAGCGCGTTAACTCCACCGACGTGCCGACTCTTGGCCTGTCCATTGACGCTGCCGCTGCTGCTGCTTTGCACGCGCATGCATTCCTGGGCCAGGACTTTCTGCGCGAGCGGGCCGTTAAAGGGCGCGATGGAGTTGAGAATCGTGCCGCATTCCGATTGATTGTCGTCGGGCGCCTCGCAGTTGTTCGGTCCGTTCAAGTGGAAATAAAGGATGCTGGCGGCCGGCCGCGAATCGGCCCAGGTGCCGCGGAAATCGAGCGCCGTGACGCCGCTGCGGATTTCCCACACGGCCACGGTGTTGGCCAGCCCGTCGGTGATCCGCCGCATGGGGACCGAGGCGCCCGGACCCATGACGCCCCGGCTCATGAACGAATAGGGCGAATCCGTCGCCCAGGATGCCATGAGACGATTGCCGCAGGGCATGGCGTCCGATCCACTCAAACCCCACTGGCCTGCGTACACGAAGGGCGGCATCAAACACGCGTTGGCACCGTAATTGTTCCGGGCGAACGTCTGATAAATTGGCGCCGCGAAGTAATTCGGGTTGCGATTGGTGAGAAACTTTTTCTCGTTGTTCTTGTCCGCCGGGCAGAGCAGAGAGGCCACGGTCTTGGATGTGATCCAGTCGTACTTGATCTGGCCCGTGGAGTTGTCGTAGGCGCTGAGCCCGCCCGCCGTTTTTCGCACCTGATCCCAATCGATCGACTCGTAAAAGGTCGACTCTTCGATGTAGGGAAACAGCGTCATGAGCCAGTTGCGTCCGGCGCCAGCGCCGGTGCCCACGGGAAAACGCTTGTTGTCGTGGTGAAAGGCGTGCAAAGCCACGCCCAACTGGTGCATGTTGTTCCGGCAGTGGGTCAGCCGCGCCGCGTCGCGGACGGCCTGAATGGCCGGCAGAAGCAAAGCCACCAGGATCGCGATGATCAGCATCACGACCAGGAGCTCAACCAGCGTGAAAGCGCCTCGCTTCGACCTGGAGTTTTGCATGCACCAGCTCCCTGTCGTCAATCGTCGCTACGGCTGAGCTTGGCTGCGGTCAGGGACCATCCAGCTCACTGGCGGACACAACCAGGCCATCGGCCGAAGCATTGATGCGCTCGTAAGCGCGGAGCCGATATTCGGCCCAACCTTGCGCTAGATTCTGAAAATCGGTGTAAGCGCCCACGCGATAGGGAAAGCCCGTTTCGATGAAGTCGCTGACGAAATGCACGCTGGCGTCGCAGAACACGGCGTGAGCCCCGCCGAGGTGCGTGCTGCGCGGCTGGCCGGTGACGTTGCCGCTACTGCTGCTCTGCACGCGCATGCATTCGCGGGTGAGAATCATGTTCGCCAAGGGGCCGTTGTTCGGCGCCACCGAACTCAGGATGGCTTGGCACTCGCTCTGTGTGTCATCGGGGCTCCAACAGGTGTTGGGACCACCCCAAATGTGAAACCAGAGCATGCTGGCGGCCGGCCGGTCGTCGGCCCAACTGCCACGGAAATCTTGCATCGTGATGCCAGTGCGAATCTCCCAGATCGCTACGCTGTTCGACAGCCCGTCGGTGATTTGCTTCATCGACATCGAAGCGCTGGGACCCATCACGCCACGGCTCATGAAGGAGTAAGGCGAATCGGTGGCCCAAGAGGCCATGGTCGGACTGCCGCAGGGCATCGCGTCCGAGCCACTCAAGCCCCACTGGCCGGCGTACACAAAGGGCGGCATCAAGCAGGCGTTTCCGCCGTAGCTGTTGCGACCAAACGTCTGGTAGATCGGGGCCGCGAATGAATTGGGATTGCGATTCGAAACATACTTCTTTTCGTTGAACTTATCCGAGGGACACAGCAGCACGGGCACGGTCGAGGACGTGAACGCATCGAACTTGATCTTACCCGTCGCGTTGTCGTAGTTGCTCAAGCCATTCTGCGAGGTCCGCACCACGTTCCAGTCGACGGAGTTGTAGAGATTTCCTTCTTCGATGTAAGGCAGCAATTGCATGATCCAATTCCGCCGCGATCCTCCGCCCACGCCGATGGGAAAACGCTTGTTGGTATTGTGGTACGTGTGCAGCGCCACGCCGATCTGGTGCAAGTTTTGCCGGCACTGCGAGGCGCGGGCCGCCTCACGCGCGGCTTGAATTGCCGGCAGCAGCAAAGCGATCAAGACGGCGATGATCACCAACACGACCAGGATTTCGATCAGCGTGAAACCGCTGGCTCGACGAGCGTTTCGCATGACAGGACCTCGGATGCGAAAGAATCGCGACACTAAGAAAGGATGTCGGGATTGTAATCTTGCCTGTGCAAGCGTGTCAAAACGAGTGGGCCGGCTGGCGCCAGATTGGCGGGTTGCCGCAAACGGAGGTGCCAGGGGTCGCGAAGGGCACGAGTGGGCCGAGACGGCGCTGTCTTGTCGTGCCTTTCCAGTGCCGTGTGCGCTCAAATCACGGAGGATCGAGTGCGCCCTGCTCCACCACGAGCCCGTCTGCCGAGGCGTTTATCCGCTCCCAAGCGCGGAGCCGGCTTTCCGGAAAGCCCGGTGTCAGGTTCTGGAAATCGCCATACGGTCCCACGATTACACCCCTCTCGATGAAATCGCTGACGTAATGCACGCTGGCGTCGCAGAAGACCGCGTGCGCGCCCCCGATGTGTCTGCTGCGGGGAAAACCCGTGACGTTGCCGCTGCTGCTGCTACCTACCTTCATGCACTCCAAGGTCAGGATCTTCTGGGCGAGCGGCCCGTTGTTGTTGGCGACTGAATTCAAAACCGTCTGGCTCTCGCTCTGCGTATCGTCCGCAGTGTCGCAGGGATTCGGTCCGCCCCAGATATGGAACCAGATCACGCTGGCGCCGGGCCGGTCGTCCGACCAACTGCCGCGAAAGTCTTGCGCCGTGATGCCCGAGCGCATCTCCCAAGCGGCGACGGTGGCCGACAGTCCGTCGGTGACCTGCTTCATCGTTACCGACGTCGACATTCCCATCACGCCCCGCGACATGAACGAGTAGGGAGAGTCGATCGCCCAGGAAGCCATGCGCGAGGTGCCGCAGGGCATGGCATCGTTCCCGCAAAGCCCCCAAGGATTCGAACAGGTGTAGATGAACGACGGCATCAGACAGGCATTGGCGCCGTAGCTGCCGCGGCCGAAAGTCTGATAGATCGGCGCCGCGAATGAATTCGGATTTCGATTGGAGATGTATTTCTTCTCATTGTACTTGTCGGAGGGGCAGAGCATCACGGGGATGTCGGCCGACGTGAAGGCGTCGTACGTGACCTTACCGGTCCCGGTGTTGTAGTTGCTCAGCCCGTTGGCGACCGATCGCACCTGGTCCCAATTGATCGAGTTGTAGAGGTTGCTCTCCTCGAGAAACGGCAATAGCAGCATGATCCAGTTCTTGCGAAAGCCGTTGTTGCCGTAGGCGTGCGTGCCAGAGCCGATGGGAAACCGCTTGTACGTGTTGTGGTAATTGTGCAGAGCGACGCCGATCTGATGCAGGTTCTGCCGGCACTGCGAGGCGCGGGCCGCCTCGCGGGCAGCCTGGATCGCCGGCAACAAGAGGGCGATCAGCACGGCGATGATCACGATCACCACCAGCAGTTCGATCAGCGTGAAACCACCAACTCTACGTGCGCTTCGCATGACAAGACCTCGGATGCGAACGATTCGCGACATTCAGAAAGGATGCGGGATTCTAATGTTGACAGTGCAAGCGTGTCAAAGAGAGTGAACAAACTTCGCAGAGGCGCGATGCCACGATCGGAGGGGTTAAACGACGATACCAGTCTCTTGTGCAGCGTGCGCTCACGGGGGATCGAGGGCGCTCGCTTCGACCGGAAGCCCGTCGGCCGAAGCGTTGATGCGCTCGTAGGCGCGGAGCCGGTTTTCCGGCCAACCCGGGGTCAGATTCTGGAAATCGGCATAGGCACCTTGCATTTGGCTTTTGCCGGTTTCGATAAAGTCGCTGATGTAATGCACACTGGCGTCGCAGAACACGGCGTGCGCGCCGCCAATGTGTCTGCTGCGGGGCTGGCCGGTGACGTTGCCGCTGCTGCTGCTGCCAGCTCTCATGCATTCCAGCGTAAGAATTTTTTGCGCCAGCGGGCCGTTGTTGGGGGCCACGGAATTCAAGATGGTCTGGCTTTCGCTCTGCGTGTCGTCGTATGCGTCGGTGGTGCACGCATTGGGTCCGCCCCAGATATGAAACCAGACCACGCTGGCCCCGGGCCGGTCGTCCGACCAACTGCCGCGAAAGTCGAGCGCCGTGAGCCCCGAGCGGATCTCCCAAGCAGCGACGGTGCTCGAAAGCCCATCGGTAACTTGCTTCATCGACACCGAAGTGGACATACCCATCACGCCTCGGGACATGAACGAGTAGGGCGAGTCGATCGCCCAGGAAGCCATGCGCGCGGTGCCGCACGGCATGGCATCGTTCCCGCAAAGGCCCCAAGGATTCGAACAGGTGTAGATGAACGACGGCATCAAACAGGCGTTGGCGCCGTAGCTGCCGCGTGCGAACGTCTGGTAAATCGGCGCGCCAAAGGAGTTCGGATTTCGATTGGAGATGTACTTCTTCTCGTTGTACTTGTCCGAGGGGCAGAGCATCACGGGGATGTCGGCCGACGTGAAGGCGTCGTACGTGACCTTACCGGTCCCGGTGTTGTAGTTGCTCAGCCCGTTGGCGACCGATCGCACCTGGTCCCAATTGATCGAGTTGTAGAGGTTGCTCTCCTCGAGAAACGGCAATAGCAGCATGATCCAGTTCTTGCGAAAGCCGTTGTTGCCGTAGGCGTGCGTGCCAGAGCCGATGGGAAACCGCTTGTACGTGTTGTGGTAATTGTGCAGAGCGACGCCGATCTGATGCAGGTTCTGCCGGCACTGCGAGGCGCGGGCCGCCTCGCGGGCAGCCTGGATCGCCGGCAACAAGAGGGCAATCAGCACGGCGATGATCACGATCACCACCAGCAATTCGATCAGCGTGAATCCACGCGGGCGCAGCGAGCGATGCATCAAGCCCTCCACAAGCAGCAGATATGACAGAAACCAGATGAGAGCCTGGATTGTAGCGACCCATCGGGGAAACTGTCAAAATTTTGCTTGGCGCGGAGGTGCCTATCTGAGGCGCCCCCTACGATCAGGGGCGCACTGCGCATCGCAAGTAGAATGAGACCGCGCGAAGCTTGGCAGACGTCGACGCCCAGCTCTTACCTACGGTTCGAGTTTCGATTCCTCGACGACCAGCCCGTCGGCGGAGGCATTGATCCGCTCCCAGGCGAGGAGCCGAATTTCGGCGAACCCAGCGGAGAGATTCTGGAAGTCGGTGTAGACTCCGGCCTGTGTGGTGCCGCGCTCGATGAAGTCGCTGATGAACCGCACGCTGCCATCGCAGAACAGTCCGTTCATGCCGCCCATGTGCATGCTGCGCGGATTTCCCGAAGCCGGACCGCTGGCACTGCTCATGATCTGCATGCACATCTGATTCAAGACTTGCTTGGCGATCGTGGCGTTCGAATTGATGCCCGCCCAGACGGCACTGCTTTCGCCTTGAATATCGTCACCAGCCCAAGGGTTCTGGTCGCACGTGTTGGGCCCGTTGAGGTGCATCCAGACCATGCTGCCGGCCGGGAAGCCGTGAGCCCAACTACCGCGGAAGTCGCCCTTGTGAACGCCCGCGCGAAGTTCCCAGACGGCAACGGTCGTTGACAGGCCGTCGGTGATGCGCTTGATGGAAGTGGACGCATCCATCCCCATCACGCCGCGGCTCATGAACGAGTAGGGCGAATCGAAGGCCCAGGCGGCCATGGTCGGACCGCCGCAGGGCTGGGCGTTCATGCCCGAGAGCCCCCACTGACCCGTGTACCAGAATGGCGGCATCAAGCAGGCGTTGGCGCCGTAATTGGTGCGCCCGTACCACTGGTATTGCGGCGTACCGAACGAGTTCGGGTTGCGATTGGCGCCATACTTCACGTAGTTGTACTTGTCCGAAGGACAAATCAGGAAGCTCAACTCCTTGGACGTAAATGCATCGAACTTGGCGACACCGGTGGCCGTGTTGAAATTGGTCAGGCCGCCTTGCGTGGTGCGGAACGCCATCCAGTCGACCGAATCGAAATGCGTGCCCTCCTCGAGGAACGGCAGCAGCAGGATCAGCCAGTTGCGCCCGCGATCGGTAATGCCCCAGGACGTGGAATTCGCCCCGCCCGGCGCCGTCGAGCCCGAGGGGAACTTCTTGTTGGCGCTATGGTAGGCGTGCAGCGCCAAGCCGATCTGGTGCATGTTCGAGCGGCAGACCGTCATGCGGGCCGCTTCGCGCGCCGCCTGAATGGCCGGCAGCAGCAGTGCAATCAGCACTGCGATGATGGCAATTACGACGAGCAGTTCAACCAACGTGAAGCCATGACGGCGTGTTCGAACGCGCATGAGTATCCGCCTTATGAATTGAAGGCACGAGTGCAGCTAAGAAGTGCTGGCGCTATTCTAGCCGATCTAAGCGGAAGCTGTCAAAAGAGAAGCAGCTAAAACTGGCCGAAATTTGCCCTCCTCGTCGGCTGGGTCCGCGTCTGGGGCGATCGAGTCGAAAATCCGCCCTCGATCCGCCGCCGATTAACTCGCAAAGTCCGCAGTCCGCTGGCCGCAAACGACAGCGGGGCTCGACGGCTTCTTACAAGCCTGGCGAGCCCCGCGTGCCGCGAGATCAACTCCATTGGCCAACCATTACGGCTGGAACAAGAACACTCCACCCGTGACCGCCGCTCCTTGGAGCAACGCGCCCCGCAGGCTCAGCGGCAGCGGGTCGATCATGTAGGGAGCACAGCTTCCCGGCCGGTAGTAGCCCAGCGTGTACATGCACTCGTTCGGCGGGTTAAGCCCGATCTTGTACGGCAGCACCACCACCGAGGTGAAGAAGTGGGCTCCCGACAGGAACGGTTGCAACACCGGGTTCCACGAATGGCCGTAGCGTTCCAGGTGCACGTCTTCGAAGTACAGCGGCTTGTGACAAGTGCCAGACGCCTTCCAGGTGAAGCACGTTGGCGCCCACTCGCGTCCCGCGAAGGCAATGTCCTCGAACCGGCACTCGCAGGGAAACCCGTCGCCTTCGGTGCCTTGCACCGTGATGTCGAGGCTGATGCGGCTGATCACGTCCGTCTTCAAATCGCGGAGCGCCTTGGCGCAGCCGGTTTCCGATTCCTTGCAACTATCGCGCGGGCCCTCGTCGGCTCGCGCTCCCCGGCCGGAGTCGTCGAGAATGCTCGGCGAAGACGGCTCGGCGGGTTCGCCCGACTCGTCGAACGGCAAGGGCTCCGTGCTGGGCATGGGTTCCTGCTCCGCCGGCATGGTTTCGTCGGGCTGAGCCAGTTCCGGCGACGTTTCGTCGCTGAACGTGGGCTCTTCCAGTTCGGAGGCCTGCATGGCCAGGCGCGGTTCGCGCTCCGCGTCGATCGCAGCCTCGCGGGCCGCGGAGCTTGTGCGCAGGATCTTGCCGCGGAACTGTTCGCGCTTCGTCGGCGCCGGTTTGGACCTGGCTGTCATCGCCGAGCGCAGCTTCCGCGGCGGCACGGCTTCTTCGTTCGAAACCAGGCGCGTCTCGGCTTCCACCGGCTCCAGCTCTTCCACGCTTTCGGTGGCGATCCGCTGGGCCGCGTGGACCTTGCGATCGGCGACCCGCACGATCGAGTGCGGGCCCGACTTGGTCGGCGCTTTCTTGACGATCGACTTGCTGCCCGCCGGCTTGCTCGCCGTGGTCTTGCTGGCCGTGGATTTCGCCGGGGCCGTTTTGACCGGGGCTTCGTCTTGCGACTCGTCCTCGGCTGGCGAAGCCTCGCTCTCGCGCGGCGGCAGCCATTTCAGCTTCGAGTTCTTCGACGTCGTAGCGGCCGACGCCAGCGAGGTGACCGGCGCTTTGGCGGATGACGAGCTCGCGACCGTGGGTCGCGCAGTGTTGCTCGTGGCAATCGCACCGTCGCTGGCCCAGGCTCCGGCGACGACCAGCAGGCTGGCCAGCGGCGCCGCAAGCGCGCCGCGCCACAGGCACGCGCCGGGTTGCGGCGCGCTAGTAGCTGTCGCCCGATTTGTATTCGGTGCTGTAGTTCGACGCTTCCTGCGTAATGGCGATGTCATGTGGATGGTTCTCCCTAACCCCCGCTGACGAAATTTGTATAAAGCTGGTTTCGGTGCGCAACTGCTCGATGGTTTGCGTGCCGCAGTAGCCCATTCCCGCTCGCAGGCCGCCCACCAGTTGGTAGACGAAACTGCTCAGCGGTCCTTTGAACGGCACCCGGCCTTCCACGCCCTCGGGCACCAGCTTGCCGGTCGAGCGTTCGGCCCCGCGCTGGCGGTAGCGTTCGCTCGAACCCTGCATCATGGCGCCCAACGAGCCCATGCCCCGATAAACCTTGAAGCTCCGTCCTTGGTACAGAATCTGGTCGCCGGGGCTTTCCGCCAGGCCGGCGAACAAGCCGCCGATCATGCAAACGTGCGCTCCGGCTGCTAGCGCCTTGGTGATATCACCCGAGTACCGAATGCCGCCGTCGGCGATGATCGGCACTCCGCTGGCCTCGGCAGCCTGAGCGGCCTCGTGAATTGCAGTAATTTGGGGAACCCCAACGCCCGAAATGACTCTGGTCGTACAAATCGAGCCCGGCCCAATGCCCACTTTCACGGCGTCGGCGCCGGCCTCGATCAAATCCTTGCAGCCTGCGCCCGTGGCCACGTTGCCGGCGACGACGTCGATGTTCCAGCGGCCTTTGATCGTCCGCACGGTATCGATGACGTTCGCCGAGTGTCCATGAGCGCTATCCACCACGAGCACGTCGACGTCCTTGGCAATCAAGCTTTCGGCCCGCTCGTAGTCGTGGACGCCGATAGCAGCGCCCACCCGCAACCTGCCCTTCCCATCTTTACAAGCGCTCGGAAAGCGCTTCATCATGTCGATGTCTTTGATGGTGATCAGGCCGGTCAGGTTGTAATTTTCGTCAACCAGTAAAAGTTTCTCGACCTTTTTTGCCATCAAAATCTTCTCAGCTTGCTCAAGCGTTACGGTCGAAGTGCTAGTGACCTCTGCTGTCACCAGGTGCTCGCGCGTCATCACTTGTTCGATCTTGAGGCTGTTGTTCTCCAGAAACCGCAGGTCGCGCCGCGTGAGGATGCCGACCAACCGCTTGCCCTGGGTGATTGGCACGCCGGAGACGTTCTGCTGATCCATCACCTCGCGGGCCTTGGCCACGGTGGCGTCGGGGGGCAGTGTGACGGGGTCGGTGATGATGCCGTTGGCGCTGCGCTTGACCTTGTCCACCTCGTCGGTCTGCCGGTCGATCGACATATTCTTGTGGATCACGCCCAGGCCACCCTCCTGGGCCAGGGCGATCGACATCTCGCTTTCGGTCACGGTGTCCATCGGCGAGCTCAAGAGCGGAATGTTGAGCTGGATGCGCTTCGTGAGCCGGGTCGTCACGTCCACCTCGGCCGGCACCACGGTCGAATAGCGCGGCTCGAGTAGCACGTCGTCGAACGTAATCCCCAAGGTCATCTTGTTCCGCATGGACAGGTCTCCGGTCGGCCAAAAGGGAATCCCGCATTATCGCGGAGTCCGATGGGGTTGACAATGAGCCGGAAGCGCAAAAAAAAGCTCTCGGCGGAGTCGCCTCCGCCGAGAGCCGTATCGACTAGCAGTACTCGGTACTTGGTACCTTGTACCTTATTACTTCGCGTCCTTGCCGCTCGGGCCGCAGCAGGCCTTGGCCGCGTCGCAGCAGGCAGCGCCCTCGGCGCAGCACTTCTGCGGGCCGTTGCAGCAACCCTTGTCGGCCGCGCAGCACTTCATGCCTTTGGCGCAGCAGCCCAGCTTGGCTTCCGCCGCGCAGCAGGCGCTAGGCGGATTGCAACAGGCGAGATTCGCGTCGCAACAATCCTTGGCCTTCTCGCCGCCAGCGCCGAGCGCGACAAACGCGCCCGCGATCAAAACAGCTCCCGCTAAGAACTTGAACATATAGGTTCTCCCAAATTGAATTTGCCAGTGAACATGCCCCGTCCGCGATCGAGCGTACGGTTCGGCCCACGTGGGCCGCTTGGCATCTAAGAACGCGCAACTGCAAAGAGCGAGCGCAGGCCGTCTGCGCGCAGCGCGGCGATTAGTTGCGCCACTGGCAATGGAGAACGTTGAGCGGTGGACCTTGCGCGAAGAGCAGCGCCTGGACCGGCTCGAGATCGAACGCGGCGCTCGCAGCGATCGGCGCCTGGAGATGCGCCAGCGAAACCGCATCGAGCGGCGCCGGCGTGACAGCCTTTTCGGCCACCGTGGCGTCGCGCAGACAGCAACAGCCCTTGGCGTCGTGCTGCGGACAAGGCGTTTTGGATTGCGCCGGCGCCTTGTGCTGGCAACAAGTCGCGGCCGGTCGGGCCTCAGACCCGGCAGCGAGTTGCACGGCGCTCACGCACCAGCCCGGCGGCAGTAACAGCACCACCGCACTCAAAACGGCGACAATCTTGGCGTGAAGCGGGCGCATGATGACTATTCTACTCTACGCAGGTTGATATGGAAAAGTTTAGCCCGGTTCGGACGGACAGTTAGAAACGGCCGGCGGCCTGCATATTCGTCAGGCGTCTCGTTTCTCCGTAGAATTCGCATGTGCCCGGGGACTTTTCAGCCCGGCGTCCAGCCAATTCAGTAGCGCCCGAAGGAAAGCGGCGTGAGCCTTTCGACCAAGACGACCTCCGCAGCCGATTTCTCACCGCACGATCTGGCCAAGATCGAGCGCACCACGCAGGAAATCGGCCGCTACTTGTTCGATCATCTTTCGCACCAGCAGCCCGGCATCCTGGAACGCCGCTGGTGGGACGATCGCATCATGGCCTGGGCCATGCAGGACGAGGCGGTCAAAGTGCAGATGTTCCGCTTCGTCGACGTGCTGCCAATGTTGCGCACGCCGGAAGACGTCACGCGGCATCTGCACGAATACTTCGCCGACGTGAACGACCGGCTCCCGTCGGCGCTCCGGCTCGGCATGGCCATCGCTTCGCCGCGCTCGATCATGGGGCGCGCGGTCGCAGCGGCCGCGCGGCGCAACGCGCTCGGCCAGGCGCGGCGCTTCATCGCCGGCACCACGATCGCCGAAGTGCTCGCTGCCGCCATGCGCGAGCGCAAGCAGAAGCGGGCTTTCACGCTCGACATCCTCGGCGAAGCCGTCACCAGCCAGGTTGAGGCCGAGCGATATTTCCAGGCTTACATGGATCTGATCCGCGGCATCGCCCCTACGGTGAACGCCTGGCCCGAGGTGCCGCAGATCGACCGCGCCGGCTTGGGCGAAATTCCCCGCGTCAACGTTTCGATCAAGCTCTCGGCGCTCGACGGCCAGTTCGATGCCATCGATCCCGCAGGCACCACGCTCCGCGTCGGCGCCCGGCTGCGCGAGCTGCTGCGTCTGGCCCGCCAGCACCGCGCCCACGTGCACGTCGACATGGAGTCGTACAAAACCAAAAACCTCACGCTGGCCATCTTTCAGCAGATTCTGTCTGAGGAAGAATTTCGCCACACCAGCGACGTGGGCATCGTGATCCAGTGTTATCTGAAAGACTCCGGCGAAGATCTCGTGCGGCTGCGCGACTGGGCCGCGCGGCGCGGCACGCCGGTCTGGGTGCGGCTGGTCAAAGGCGCGTACTGGGACTACGAAACCGTGCACGCGCAGGCCGTCGGCTGGCCGGTGCCCGTCTACCAGCAGAAATGGGAGACCGACGCCAACTACGAAGCCCAGACGCGGTTCGTGATCTGCAATCACGAGCATCTGCGGCCGGCGCTGGGCAGCCATAACCTGCGCTCGCTCGCGCACGGCATGGCGGTTGCACGCCATATCGGTCTGCCGCAGACCGCGCTCGAGCTGCAGATGCTCTATGGCATGGCCGACGCCGAAAAGCAGGCCATGGTCGACCTCGGCTACCGCATGCGGATCTACATGCCTTACGGCGAGCTGATCCCCGGCATGGCGTACCTCGTGCGACGGCTGCTGGAGAATACGTCGAACGATTCGTTCTTGCGAGCAAGCTTCATGGAAAACGTTGCGGTGGAGAAACTGATGATGAACCCGCTCGAGCGTTCGGCACACGGCGACGGAGAGACGAAATCCAGCGACGGCCAGCCGCGCGGCCGCGCCTCGGCAGCAGCCAATGACGACCAGCGCGAATTGTCCGGCGCGTTTCGGCCGGCGCTGCGCAACGAGCCGCCCACGGACTTTACGGTCGACGCCAATCGTCGCGCGATGCAAGACGGTCTAGCCGGCGTGCGCCGCCAGTTCGGCGGCAACTATCCGCTGGTGCTCGACGGGCGCGAGATCAACACTCGCGAAACGTTCGCTTCGCTCAATCCCTCGCGCAAGCGCGAGATCGTCGGCAACGTCGCCAGCGCTGCGGTTGAGGACGCGGTCGCGGCGGTGCGCGCGGCGCGGCGCGCGTTGCCGGACTGGTGGGCCTTGGGCGCGGAGCGGCGCGCCGAATATCTGCGCCGCGCGGCGGCCGAAATGCGTCGCCGCCGCTTTGAGCTAGCTGCCTGGGCTGTGCACGAGTGCGGCAAGCCGTGGCGTGAAGCCGATGGCGACGTCTGCGAGGCGATCGACTTCTGCGAGTACTACGCAGCGGGCGCGATTCACCTGGAGCGCCCGCACGGCGCGGACGTGCCCGGCGAGGAAAACCGCTTCGAGTACGTGCCGCGCGGCGTGACCGCCGTGATCTCTCCCTGGAATTTTCCGTTGGCGATTCTCACCGGCATGACCACGGCGGCGCTGGCCACGGGCAACACGGTGATCATGAAGCCGGCCGAGCCGTCGAGCGTGATCGCCGCGAAGTTGATGGAAGTTTTTCAGGAGGTCGGCCTGCCGCCGGGGGTGCTCAATTATTTGCCTGGCAAGGGCTCGGTGGTCGGGGCTGCGCTGGTCGAGCATCCCGAAGTGGCCACGATCGCGTTCACGGGTTCGCGCGCGGTGGGTCTGGGCATCAACGCCCGCGCGGCTCAGGTTTCAACCTCGGGCCCGGGCAGCGTGAAGCACGTCATCGCCGAGATGGGCGGCAAGAACGGCATCATCGTCGACAGGGACGCCGATTTGGACGAGGCCGTGTTGGGCGTGGTCGCCAGTGCGTTCGGCTACCAGGGGCAGAAGTGCTCAGCCTGTTCGCGGGCGATCGTGTTGGCCGGCGTGTACGACGCGTTTCTCTCGCGATTGGTCGAAGCCAGTCGCAGCCTCGCGGTCGGGCCGGCCGAAGAGCCCGGCACGATCGTCGGTCCGCTGATTGATCAAGCGGCGTACGACCGCGTGCGCGAGTACGTCGAGCTAGGGCGCAAGACGGCGCGCACGGCGCTTGCAGCGGATGTTGGCAAGCTGGCCGACGAAGGGTTTTACGTCGGCCCGCACATCTTTGCCGACGTGCCGGCCAACTCTCGGCTCGCACAGGAAGAAATCTTCGGGCCTGTGCTGGCCGTGATCAAAGCGGCCGACCTCGACGACGCGATTCGCATTCTCAACGGCACCGACTACGCGCTCACCGGCGGCATCTACTCGCGCAGCCCTGCGCACCTCGACCGCGCCCGCCGCGAGCTGCTTGTCGGAAATCTGTACTTGAACCGCACGATCACCGGCGCGCTCGTCGGCCGGCAGCCGTTCGGTGGCTTCAAAATGTCGGGCATTGGCACCAAGGCAGGCGGCCCCGACTACCTGCTGCAATTCGTGCTCCCGCGCACAATCACCGAAAACACGATGCGCCGCGGATTTGCTCCCGCATCGAGCGGGGAGTTTTAGAAAAGACGAAGAGGTTTAACCGCAGAGGACGCGGAGGACGCAGAGGTTGGACGGCAGCCTGTGCTCATCGATTCGCGCAGAATGGCGCAAGTTCTCCGCAACAACGAATTGGTTACGTAAATCTATCATGACTCGTCTTCGTTCGTCGTAGACGAGGAGCTGACAAATGGTTACTCGCCCGAGTAGGACAACGCGAACGGCGGCGGAGTTTTTGCCGGAGAGGTTGAGCCTCACCGCGCTCGCCGAGGCGGTGCAGCATTGCCGGGGGTGCGATCTTTATAAGCGCGCCACGCAGGCGGTGTTTGGCGAAGGTCCCAAGCAGGCAAAGTTGCTGCTGGTCGGCGAGCAGCCCGGCGATCAGGAAGACCTCGAAGGCCGGCCGTTCGTCGGGCCGGCGGGGCGACTGCTCGACGAGCTGCTGGAAGAGGCCCAGCTCTCGCGCGAGGAAGTCTTCGTGACCAACGCCGTAAAGCATTTCAAATGGACGCCGCGCGGCAAACGGCGTTTGCACTCCAAACCGACGGCCCGCGAGATGACCGCCTGCCGGCCCTGGCTGGAAGCCGAGCTTGCGGTCGTCGAACCGCGCTTGATAGTCTGCATGGGTGCGACGGCGGCGCAGTCGCTCCTGGGCGCGTCGTTCCGGCTGACCAAACATCGCGGCGAGATTCAACGCGCCGATGGGCGCCCGCCGATGATGGCCACCTACCATCCCTCGGCCATTCTCCGCGCTCCCGATTCCACAGCCCGCGCCGAACTGCGCGAAGCGTTCGTCGACGACCTGCGCACGGCGCGCAGCTTCCTCCGTGGCCGACAATCGAAACCGCGGTGATTTGCAACGAAGATTTGTTTAACCGCGGAGGATGCAGAGGACGCAGAGGTTGGACGGATATGCCGTCTAAAGTTCCGCATGAATGGGCGCAGGTTCGAGTGAACGGAAACTGAGTCAATCCAGATATCAATTGCTCGCAAACCGTGATGCGCCGATCCGCGCTCCATGGGGAAAGGTCGCCGTCCCCCTCTGCGTCCTCTGCGGTCAATCCTCTTCTTCGTTCACCGGAACGCCAGCGCGCCGGCGGGTCGCTTGACGGCACGCTTGAGCGCAGGTAGCGTGCGCAGGTCGAATTAATTCCTTTCCGGTTCGCTTTCTCCACGCTCATGTCGGAAGTTGACGAGTCGCGAGCGGAGTCTCCCGAGGGAGACATCATCGAGTATCAGCCCATCAGTGCCTTGGCTGTCTTGAGCCTGCTCGTGGGTATTCCCTCGCTACTGGCGATCGTCGTCAATGGGCTGTTGCCATTAGCGATCGTAGGCGTGTGCTTCGGTCTGTTGGCTGTAATAAGGCTAAGCGCCGCGGGCACGAACCTGGCCGGGCGGACGGCAGCCCTCTTGGGGCTATCGCTATCGCTGATCGCGGCAACCGCCGTGCCGGTCGAGTGGGCCACGACGCGCTGGTGGCTGGTTCGCGAAAGCAATGCTGTGGTGGCCGAATGGTTCGACGCCTTGAAGGGCGATCAACCGCTGGCCGCTGTCGAATTAGGCCTGCCGCCGACGCAGCGTCGCGGGCTCAAGTCGCCCACCGCGCAGTATTTTCGCGACCGGCCAAATGCCCGCGAAGAGCTTGAGCAGTTCGTCGCCGATCCTTGGGTGCGCACGCTGCTGGCGCTGCACGGCAAGTTCATCGCCCAGCCATACGAAGCGGGAGAGGTTGAGAGCGACGAGCAGCACGAAGTGATTCACCTCTATCAGGCAGTGACGTTCGACGACGACGGCGTGCCGAGCGACGGCAAACCGTCGCCCGGCGAGAAGGCGAGCGGCGCGCCGCCGGCCGGCAAGCAAAGCTTCTTCATGCGCTTCACGCTCGAGCGCACGGTGAACCGCGAAAGCCGCCGCGGGGTGTGGCGAATCGTGGAGTTCACCGGCGGCGGGCACCCGCCTACCGAGCCGCGCTAGGCGCCGCCCGGCTCGAGCGCGCCGCGGGAGAAGGTCCGCCGAGACCGGGCCGCGGCGCCGGATCGCGCCGCGGCCAGTCCCCTGCGAACGTAAGAGGCTTACATCAAGCGGGAGAGTGCGTCGAGCGCTTTCTTGGCGCCTGCGATTGAGCCCACCGAGTTCACCAGCTTCTTGGCTTCGATCAGCGCGGCGATCGACGGCTCGTGCGAGCCGACCGCCGCGGCGTGCACCGCGGCCTTGCGGCGCCCCTTGCGGCCGCGCTTGCTCATGCCGTTGCGCGACAGCACGTTCGTCACGAGAGCAGGTGAGGCGTCGATTCCCTTTTCCTTCAGCGCCACGATGACGTCGCGCGGGCGGGGCTTGCCGCCCATTTCGCTGGCGATGTCGCGGATTGCTTGCGACTTGTTTATTCCTTCTTTGCGCGGGCGGCGTGCTTTGACGGCCTTGGCCATGGGGATCACTCTCCTTCACTGCATCGGGGTTTATAGAATCGTGAATTTCGCGAACGGCGGACGGCGTGCGTCCACCGACAAGGTTTCGGTCTCCGCGCCGCAGGTGTAATTCGCTTGCCGGATGCCGGCGCAGATTTACAACCGGCGTAAAAACGAGCGCGGTGCACTGCCGCCTGCGGGACGGCAGAAAACGCTGGCCCTATACAAGACCAAGACATTAGTGTGCGTCAACCGTAGGCCGATACAACTGCCCCGCGGCGCCACGCCACACCCTCCATAGTGAGTGTAAACACTCGCTCCACAAGCGAAACCCTTACTCCGGGTGGACTCCGCGAATATGAATGCACAGATGCACGGACCCTGGCCAGGTTCTAGGTTCCGTAACGAGCATCCGCGAATGTGAAGTGAAAAAGACTGCGAATCGCGGAATACTCAGATGTGGTCGATCGACGGCACGCGATAGAGCGAGCAACAAACGCGCATTGCGGAATTCCCGCATTCGTGCGGACTCGCGATGCAATGGTGTCTCCGCGCAGCACAGCGCGTGCCGAGCGCACGCGAATTTTTTGACGTACTGCGCACCTGGCAGGTGTGCCATTTCAAGTGTCGAATGGGCCTCGCGGGCTAACAGAAACTGAATTTGCACCTCGCAGGTAGAGGGAAGAAAAATTCCCCTGGTGGTTTGTTGACATCGCGGGGGAGCAGCGGTATGTTTGGCGCAGTTGACGTGCTGCCCATGATCGGCAGCCAGCCGAACGATTTGGTCACGGCAGGCCCAGCGACGTTTATACGCTTGGGCTATTTTATTTTTCGCCGGCGATGGCATGCTCGCCGCCGGGTGGATCGCGTTGAATCATTCGGCGCTCGGCTTGCCGCCGCGTGTCCGAAAGCAGTTTGCTAATTTGGTTCGCTCGTCGTGTCGTGTCGAACGTCGGCACGGCCAGTTCTTCAACTGTATTCATGCATGGAAGGAGGATTCCGATGATTCCTCGGATCGCCGTTGTTTTAATGCCCGCTCTCGTTGTGGTCGGCTTGTCGCCGGTCCTGGCTGGGCATCGTCATCACGGTTGCGGCTCGGGTTGTTCAACGGGTTGCGGCAGCGGTTGTTCATCGGGTTGTGAAACGGCGTGTGCGGCGCCTTGCCAGCCCACGTATCAAACGGTGGAGCGCACGATCATGGTGCCTACGACGGTGACCGAAGATCGCACGATCAACGTCACGCAGTGCCGCAGTGAGCAGCGCGAGCGGAAGTACACAGCCTATCGCATGGTGCCCGAAACTCACACCGTCAACTACGAATACACCGAGAACGTGCTCGAACAGCGCACCAGGACGGTCAACTACACGGTGTGCAAGCCGGTGATGGAGACCAAGACGCAGGACTACACTGTGATGGTCCCGCACACCGAAACCCGCACGGGCACCCGCCAGGTGTGCCGCATGGTGCCGGTGAAGATGACCCGCACGGTCTGCGAAGACCAGGGCCACTGGGAAGACGTGCCCTGCAATTCGTGCGCACCCTCGAACTGCTGCTCAGCCAGCAATGACACCAAGAAGAAGACCAGCAACATCCAAATGGTCGGCTTCCGCCACCATCGCGGCGGTTGCGGTGGCTGCGGCGATTGTGGCAGCTCCTGCGGTAGTTCGTGTGGAAGCTCTTGTGGAAGCTGCGGCAACGCCTGTGCAGCCCCGAGCTGTGGCACGCAGCGTCGCTGGGTCTCGAACATGGTCTCGAAGCAAGTGGAATACACCTGCTACAAGTCCCAGGTCGAGAACGTGAGCTACGAGTACAACGTGACGGTCTGCACCCCCGAGAAGCGGACTCGCAACATCCAGGTCTGCAACTACGTGCAGGAGCCAAAGTCGCGCGAAGTGCAGTACACGGTGTGCGTCCCGCAGCGCAAGACCGGCACCCGCGAGGTGACCACCTGCCGCTGCGTGTCGGAAGAGAAGACTGCCACCTACACGGTGCAGGTCCCTTACACGGTGCAGAAGACGATCCAGGTCCAGGTCTGCAAGATGGTGCCCAAGACCATCACTTGCCAGGTCCCGGTTCAGTCGTGCAACTCGTGTGGCAACGGCTGTGGCAGTGGCTGCAGCAGCTGCAACTAAGCACCCTGGGCGAGACCTGAGTCTCGGTCCGCGGAATCAACCTACTCGGGCTTCAGCCATGCGGCTGGAGCCCGAGTTTTTTTTGCGCGCCTCGCTGCTGCTTCTCGACGCACGTCGAATCGCCCATTGATACGTGCGGTTCGGCTATGATGAATTTGAGAACGGCTCTGACGCTCACACGTAGCGACGGACCCAGGATGAAGCGCGCAATCGTCAGCGACATTCATGGCAACCTCGAAGCCCTGGAGGCCGTATTCGCCGACATCGAGCGGCGCGGCATCCGCCGGGTGTATTGCCTGGGCGACGTCGTCGGATATGGACCCAACCCGCGCGAATGTATCGATCTGGTAATGCTGTGTGAAGTCTGCTTGCTCGGCTGCACGGACAGCGCGGTGCTTTCCGACTCGGCGAGTTCCGATGACGCGCCGCCCGCGATTCGCTGGACGCGCGAGCAATTGCAAGGTGCCCGCGACGAGGAGCGAAACGCCCACCGCTGGGAGTTCCTGCGCCGATTGCCCCATGAACATCGCGAGCAACGTCAACTGTTCCTGCACGGGTCGGCCCGCAGGCCGTTGGATGGATACGTCTTTCCCGAAGACATCTACAACCAGCGGAAGATGGAAAAGATCTTCGCGGCGTTTGACCAGCATTGTTTTCAAGGGCGCACGCGCGTGCCTGGCGTGTTCACCGAGAACTGCAAGTTTTGGACTCCCGAGGAGATCGACTACGAATATCTTCTGAACGACGAGAAAGCAATGATCAACGTGGGCTCCGTCGGCCAGCCGCGCGACGGCGACTCGCGCGCCTGTTACGTGACGCTGGACGACTCGCGCGTCACGTTTCGCCGCGTGGACTACGACCTCGGAAAAACGATTCGCAAGATCGAGGGACTTCCGCATTAGGGGCGAATCGCCATGTCGTGCGTATCGCGCCGCCGGCGCTGGCCGCAGTTTTCATTGCGAGAGTGTCTGGTAGTGCTAACCTGCCTGTGCACGTGGTTCGGGTTGCTCGCCGGGTATCCGCCGATCGCCATCGGGGTGCTCTACGTTGCTCTGAACGCTGCTGCGATCGAGGGTGTGTATCGACTCGTCCGTCGCCTATACAAGGGTCAGGCCAAAGTGAGAAACGATGTCCCTGCCATCCAGCGACCAGGCAGCGGCGCAGCAGCCCGCTCCGCAGAGTCTTAGCGCGCGGCTCGAACTAACGACCACGTTCGCGCTGCATGCGCTGGGCGGCGCTGCCGTCTGGTGGCTGCTGCCGCATCGGTTTCCGCTCGCTCACCTGCGATTCTGGTCGAATACCGTGGTGCCGTTGAGCGTGGCCGTGCTGGGCCTGGTTGGCGCCCTTGCGGCGCTCTGCGGCTGGCGGAGGACAACGGCGATCGCAGGCGCTGCGCTGCTCGCGTTCTGGTTGGGACTGGCAGTCACGTTTGCCGCGGCGTTTCCGCGCAGCGGTTGGCTGCTGGCGGCCTTCGCGCTTGTGTTATGCGTGGTGTTTGCGCTGCGCACCCGCAGGACGCTGCCCCGCGCGGTCTGGCGCGACCCCGCGGCGTTGGTTTGCGCGGCGGTCATGCTCGCTGCCGGCGGAGTGTGGGCGCTGGCGCAGCGGGCGCCGGACCCATCGACGCTGCCGCTCGACGTCGCCGCGCCGGCGCCGCCCTTGGAGTCGCCGGAGCAAGCGCTTCGGCCGGTTGCACCGCCGCTAGAGGCTTGGCCGCACTCCGGCCGCGTCAAGGTTTCGCTCGGCGGAGTGCGGCTGGACGTTGAGCCGCTGCTGACCTTCATCAGCCGCACGCCCGACCGTGGTTGGACCGTGCTGGCCACGGCGCGCGATCGGATTGGTCCCCCGCGCGAGTTTCGCGGTTCTCGCGCGGCGGACGGCGGCGCGATGTACTTCTACGAGGACGACGGCGTCTCCTCGCTGCGGCTCGGCGCGCCGGACGAGCGCGGCGGGGTTGAGCTCGAAGCGATTACCCAGCTCGACCGGCCGGTCTACTCGCATCTCAATTCCTATGCGTACATGACCGCGGTGGGGCGCGGGCCGTTGTCGCTGGAGTTCTCGCCTTGCCCCGGCAGCCGGATCACCGCCGAGCCGTTCGGCTACCCGATCGGTCGGCCGGCCCGTTTTGCGTATCTCGACGCACAGGGCACGTTTCGCGTGGTCGAAGCCACCAGCGGCGAGAAGGGGCCGTTCCGCGAGCTGGCCAGCGGCCCGCTGTCGCGGTCCGATCCGCTTGCGATCACGCTTGTTGACGGCGACAAGCCCGCGGTGCGCGTCGTGCTGGACGATTGGGCAGCACAAGCGAGCACGGCGCTCTCGCCGACGGCCGGCTGGGGCGTCGCGGCCAACGCCATCGAATTCTCGCGCAACGGCGAATCGGCAGGCTCGCCGATTTCGATCTACGTCACGCTCGCGTCGACGTCGGTCGGCCGCGGCTTCGACAGCGTCGGCCACGCCGCGGGCACGTATCGCAATCGCATGCGGATTGAACCCGTGGCGGAACGGTGAGCAGCTTTGTGATCAACACCGCACCGTCCTTTTCGTCACTTTTGCGATTTGCCAGCCACGATCGCCTTCAACCCGCGCACCAGCCGGCCCATGCCTTCTGCCACGGTTTGGGCCTCGAGCGCGCCGTAGGCGATTCGCAGCGTGCAGCCGCGATCGATGCCAAAAGTCGTGCCGGGGATCGCTGCCACGCCGTGCTCGCGGACCAGGCGCTCGACGACGGCCATCGGCTCGAGCGGAGTGTCGAGCCGGATCAAGAAATAAAACGCACCGCGGGCGCTCGGCACGTGGCACAGCGCGCCCAGCGCCGCGAGTTCCTCGAGCACCAGGTGCCGCACGCGCGCGAGGCCCGCGATCTGCGCCCGGCAGTACTCGGCGCCAGCGGACAGCGCACCGCAGGCAGCCTCCTGGGAGATGACCGGCGGACAGATCAGGATCGTGTCCTGCGCTTTCTTCACGGCCGGCAGCAGCCGCTCGGGAATCACCATGTAACCGATGCGCCAAGCTGCGAAGCCGTAGGCTTTCGACAGCGAGTAGAGCGAGATCGTGTGCTCGCCGCTCTGGGGCAAGCTGCCGGGGGAATAGTGCCGCGCGCCGTCGTAAACGAAATACTCATAAGCTTCGTCATGAATGTGGTACACGTTATGTCGTCGGCAGAGCGCGCTGGCTTCGCGCAGGGCAGCTTCCGGGTAAACGGCGCCGGTGGGGTTGTTCGGCGATACGGTTACCACGGCTCGCGTCCGCGGCGTGATCGCACGGGCGATCGCTGCCACGTCGAGTTGATACTCGTCGGTCGTCGGCACGATGATCGACTGGCAGCCGAGCATCGCCACGGCCATTTCGTGGTTGAAATAGTAAGGCGATTGCAGGATGATCTCGTCGCCGGCGTCGGCAATGGCCAAAAGCGCGTTGAAGAACGCCATGTTGCCGCCGGCCGTGACCACGATCCGGCTCGTCGCGCCGTCGCCAAACGCAGGCACGCCGGCTTCGGCGACCGCGATGCCGTTTTCGTCGCGCAACTTGGCTGCCAGCAGCCTTTGCAATTCCGCTGTGCCGTCGACGGCCTGGTACTTGTGATTGGCGTCGTGAGCGAGCAGCGCGGCGGCCCGCTCGATGGCCTGCGGCGGCGGGCCAAAATGCACCACGCCCTGCCCCAGCGAGATCGTGCCAGGATGCCGGCGAATCAACTCGCCCACCACCGGGATCACCGGCGACTGCACCAGTCGCATGCGCTCGGAAAGGGGCAGCACGATCGCTCCGCAAAACGAGAACGGAATTCTCTACAACACCGCGGAGGCTAGTTTAGATGATCACGCCGCCGGCTGCATCTGGTTCGCCGAGGGCGGAGCACAGATTACGAGGATGATCCGCAGATACGCGCAGATGGCCGCAGAATCGCACGCGCAATGATGCGGACGGAAGTTACGGGTTCCTCTTCTCTGTTCGCGCCGGAGGCGGCGCACGCCCGCAAGTGTTCCCCACTGCTTGCCGTCGGTCGAAAGCGCAGGCGGTTAGCAAAACTGCGCCGATTTACTTATCATCTGCGGTCATCTGCGCGTATCTGCGGATAACTTTTCGGTAGTCGTCAGCCTGCGCCGCAGGCCAAAATCGAGACCTGCACGTGATACCTGCCCTGGCTCAAATCTGTTCGCTGCAGTCGCCCTTCGACAAGGACATCGAGGACTACTCGGCCGGCGCTTGCCGAGCCGTGGAGATCTGGCTGGGCAAGCTGGAGACATATCTCGACGGTCACACGCTCGACGACGTGCGGTTGCTGCTGGACGCGCATCAAATGGCCGCCCCGGTGGCCAGCTTTCAGGGCGGACTGCTTACCAGCCAGGGCGAGTTTCGCAAGCAACACTGGGAGTCGTTCGCCCGTCGACTGACGCTCTGCCGGGAGTTAGGAATCGGCACGCTCCTAGTCGCGGGCGATATCGCCGGTCCGCTCACGCAGCAGGATCTGGATCGCGTGCAGGCGTCGCTGATCCAAGCGGCGCGCGAGGCCGGCGAGCGCGGCGTGCGGTTGGCCTTCGAGTTTCAGGGCCGCGCGGCGTTCGCCAACAACCTGCAAACGGCAGCGGCGCTCGTGGCCGAGGTCGCCAGCCCGCACCTCGGCTTGTGCCTCGATGTGTTCGAGTTCTACGTCGGACCCAGCAAACACGAGGACCTGGGCTATCTCTCGACCGACAATTTATTCCACGTGCAGCTTTCGGACCTGGCCGGCCAGCCGCGCGAGCTGGCCGGGGACGGCGACCGCGTGCTGCCGGGGGACGGGGACTTCGTGCTCGGCCCGATCGTCGATCGGCTCAAGCACATCGGCTATGCGGGGTACGTCTCGGTCGAGCTGATGAACCCGCAGATCTGGCGGATACCGGCGCGGCAGTTCGGCGAGATCGCCATGACGGCGCTGCGAAAAGTGCTGGGGCAGGCCAGCATGGAATGAGGCTGGCTGTCGATGCAAGGGGTGGCTGGGGCAAAGCATCGCGTGCCCCAGAAGCGCTGGGGCATCACGTAGCGGCGCGCCGCCCGAGTTGCGACAGCCCCACATGACTCGCAGCGCGGCCCCAACGGCTATCACCTGCCCCAGGCACCCGCGCTGAGTTGAGTGCGGGCGGAGATCCCAGACTACTTCTTGCCCTTCTTGGCCGTCTTCTTCTTAGCCGAGGCTTTAGCGGCCGGCTTGGCCTTCTTGGTCTTCGCAGCGGCCGCAGGGGCCGTGGCTGCCTTCTTCTTGCCCTTGCTGAACGCTGCTTCCCAACCGTCGGAGTACTTCTTGGTCGCGCCGATTCGAACGATGGTCACGGATTTCACCTCAACGACTGCAAATGTCTGCTCGCAGGCCTCGTCAAACGCTGACGCAACAGGAGCCTGCTTCGACTAAATAATAAAACCTAACCCACCGGTCAAGTGTCATGGGCCGTGCGCATGATCGACGCTGTGCAGCAGAGGCATCAACGCCGCGACGAAGCCAACCAGCAGGAACCACATCGCGGCCAGAAAGATCGCGACCGAGAGCAACGCCGCAACGGTTCGCGCCCTGATCAGGACGGTACAGAGCATCATAACGATTGCCAAAGCTGCGACGATACAGATGCCTGCCGGACCTAAGCGAAAGAAATAGAGGATCGAGATTTGTGGAAGCGGCAATTTCGCCGCCACTGCGCTCGTCCGAGCTAATCGGCAAACTTCCGCGACAACGGCAGCGAAGCCGGCGACGACGATTGCCTGTCCAATCGCAAAAATCCAATCCGCCGCTCGCGACCGAGGCGTGCTGTCTGGCGAATCGTGTTCTCCCATCACCGTCGCATGCTCCAGTCAGGCACCGCTAACCAGCGCTAGTGCTGCAGCTTCTTGTAGCGAATCCGGTGCGGCTGGTCGGCTTCGATGCCCAGCCGTTCGCGGCGCTGCGATTCGTAGGTGTCGAAGTTGCCTTCGCACCAGTGCACGTAGCTGTCGCCCTCGAAGGCCAGGATGTGCGTGGCCACGCGGTCCAGGAACCAGCGGTCGTGGCTGATCACCACCACGCAGCCGGCGAAGTTCAATATGGCCTCCTCCAGGGCCCGCAGCGTATCGACGTCCAAGTCGTTCGTCGGCTCGTCGAGCAGCAGCACGTTGCAGCCGCAGCGCAAGAGCTTGGCCAGATGCACCCGGTTGCGCTCGCCGCCCGAGAGGTCGCCCACGATCTTCTGCTGGTCGGGGCCGTGGAAATTGAAGCGGGCCACATAGGCGCGGGCGTTGACCTTGCGCTTGCCCATTTCCAGCGTGTCGTGTCCGCCGGAGATTTCCTCGAACACGGTCTTTTTGGGATCGAGCGCGTCGCGGCTTTGATCGACGTAGCCCAGCTCGACGGTGTCGCCGACGCGAATCGTGCCACTGTCCGGTTTTTCCTGGCCGATGATCATGCGGAACAGCGTGGTCTTGCCCACGCCGTTGGCGCCGATCACGCCCACGATGCCGCCGGGCGGCAAGCGAAAATTCAAATTCTCGATCAGCAGACGGTCGCCGTAGCCCTTCGAGAGGTCGGTGGCTTCCACCACCAGGTCGCCCAAATGCTTGCCGGGCGGAATCTGGATTTCCAGCTCTTCCTCGCGGCTTTGGAATTGCTCGGCCGACATCTGCTCGTAGGCTTTGATGCGGGCCTTGCTCTTGGCCTGCCGGGCGCGGGGCGCGAGGCGAATCCATTCCAGCTCGCGGTCGAGCGTCTTCTGACGCGCGCTGGCTGCTTTCTCTTCTTTTTCCAGCCGCTGCTTCTTCTGCAAAAGCCAGCTCGAATAGTTGCCTTCCCAGGGGATGCCCTGGCCGCGGTCGAGCTCCAGAATCCAGCCGGCGACGTTGTCGAGAAAGTAGCGGTCGTGCGTAATGGCCACCACGGTGCCAGAGTACTCGGCCAGATGCCGTTCGAGCCAGGCCACGCTCTCGGCGTCGAGATGGTTCGTCGGCTCATCGAGCAGCAGCAGGTCCGGACGCTCGAGCAGGATCTTGCACAAGGCAACGCGGCGTCGTTCGCCGCCCGAAAGCGTTGACACGCTGGAGTCTCCCGGCGGCAGGTTCATCGCGTCCATGGCGATTTCGATCTGTCGGTCGAGCTCCCAGGCGTTGTGCGCTTCGATCTGGTCCTGCACGCGCGCCTGCTCGGCCAGCAGCTTGTCCATTTCGTCCGGCTCGAGGGGCTCGCCCAGCCGGGCGTTGATCTCGTCGAAGCTGCGCAAGAGTTGTCGAGTTGGCTCGACGGCTTCTTCCACGTTGCCGAAGACGTCCTTGTCTGGATTCAGCCGCGGCTCCTGCTGCAGATAGCCGGCGGTGAAGCCCTGGGTCAGCTTGGCTTCGCCGTCGAACTCGCGATCGATGCCGGCCATGATGCGCAGCATGGTGCTCTTGCCGCTGCCGTTGCGTCCCAGCACGCCGATCTTGGCGCCGGGATAAAAGGCCAGCCAGATGTTCTTCAGCACCTCGCGCTGGCCAAACTTCTTGGTGAGGTCGCTGATCTGGTAGATGTATTGCTTGCCCATGGGCGGTGTGGCTGATGTCGGATGTTGATGCGGAAATCGATCTGGCGGCCGCGTCGACGGGCGTCTGAACGCCCGCTCTACTCCACGCAGCCTGGCGGGTCCGGCATTGTAGCACGATACGGCTTGCCGGGTCAGGGCGCCGCAGACCAAAGAGATTAGCCACAGAGGACACAGAGGGCACGGAGAGAAGACAATGGAAGGTTACGAAGATGCCTTCGGCGGGGCGGCAGTGCCGCCGGCTCTTAGGCTCAGACTCGAAGAGTGCCGCCCCGCCGGAGGCTGCGCTCTTTCCGATCCCTCTTCTCCCCTCGGTGTTCTCTGTGTCCTCGGTGGCAAATACTTCGTCTTCTTAGGTGGCCGCGCGAATTCCCTCGCTGGCGCTTCGGGCTAGTGTTGCTTTTCGCTGGCTGCACGTGTGTCGGGTGGGGCCCACCGGGTGCAAGCATCTGCCGTTTCGGGCCTGTTAACCTGTACGGGTCGCGAAGAGTCTGGGGCCGGTTTTCGGTCGTGCCGTGAGCGCCCTGACAACGCTGCGTCACCGGCGGCGCCCAAGATGTTCAAGCGTGGCAAACTCTGCCGTGCGTAGCGATTCTAACTCTCTTAGCGGTTGCACCTAGCGATGCGAAAATAGTGTTTGCCTTATTACAAACGTTCCGATTGATAGCAGCGTAAGGCTGCAAAGCCGAGCGCGAAGAAGCGCGTAATGACGCACGGTGGGGTGAACGGATCAACCTCTCCACGGCGACCATTTTCTTCGGCGGCAGAGCTTTCGAACAAGGACGTTTGACCCAAAGCGGTTCGCAGCGCACCGGCGGCCAGGGACGGCCGAAGACCCAGGAAACTAGTCACGGAGGCGGTTGTAATGAAACGGAATCTGTCGCGGGTCGTGGCCGTGCTGGCCCCCGCCATCATCGCTTGCGCGAGCCCGACTTGGGCTCAGTACGTGCAATATGTGAACAACCAGACGCCTCGGGCAGTCGCCACGTCGTACTACGACGGCGCCGAAGACGCGGCTCCCCAGAGCGTGGCCGAGAACAAGGACGCAGCCAACCAATCGGCTCCCGCTGCCGGTTCGTGCGGTTGCAACTCGGGCGGCTCGGGCGGATGTGCCACTTGCGGCTCGTGCGACTCTTGCAGCAGCTGCGACAACGGCTGCTGCGATCTGTGGGCCGGTTGCGAGAACTGCCCCGATCACACGCTCATCCTCTTCACCGGCTTCGACTCGTGGCGCGGTTTCTCCGACGGTAGCTGGGTGAACAACAACGGCGTGAACACCGGCTTCAACTGGGGCACCAACATTGGTGACTCGAACGTCGGCTTCCAGTTCGGTTCCAGCTTCGGCGTGTACGACTGGAACGGCCGCGGTTTCCCCGGCGCCGAGAACGACGAAGCCCAGACCCAGGTCTTCATCACCACCGGTTTCTTCAAGAAGGCCGACGGCTGCTCGAACTGGAGCGCCGGTATCGTCTACGACTGGTCGATCAACAACAACTTCGGCGTGTTCTCGAACGAACCTACGCTGGGCCAGTGGCGCGGTACGCTGAGCTACGCGGTCAACGCCTGCAACGAGTTCGGCTTCTGGGGCACCCTGCGTGACCGCAGCGCGATCCAGCAGACGCCGATTGCTCCCACGGGCGTGGTCTCGTTCCGCTCGGTGAACCAGGCGAACTTCTTCTGGCACCACAAGTTCGAGCAGGGCGCCGACAGCTATATCTGGTTCGGCTTCCCGGACGATTCGAAACTCGGCCCGCTGGAGGGCAGCCTGGGTGACTTCATCGTGGGCGGCTCGGTGAGCGCCCCGATTTCGGAGACCCTGGCCCTGTACGGCAACGTGGCCTACATGAGCCCGAGTGCGGCCCCCGGTGTTGCGGCTTCCGCGGAAGACACGTGGAACGTCGGCTTCGGTCTGGCCTTCTACCCCTACCGCAACGCTCGCACGCACACGGTCTCGGGTAGCTGCTCGGCTCCGCTCCAGAACGTGGCCAACAACGGTACGTTCTTCGTGGACGCCAGCCAGCAAGACTGAACGGAAGTCGAACCTTGATCAAAACGCCGCGGCCGGCAACCTTGCCGGCCGCGGTTTTTCATGCGCGCACGCGATCGAAATGCTCCGCACCGCGCGATCGCCATTCGCCTGACCGCAGCCAACTGGTACGATCAAGTAGGCTGACCGTGGCAACTGCGTGTCATGCCACGCAAAGTTGCAGGCTCGCTCCGCGAGCCGTCGCGTTCAGCATGTTGTAGGCCCCGCCTGCCGGGCGGGACCTACTGCAACGGCTCGCGGAGCGAGCCTGCAACATTGCACGGCATGGCGTCCGAACTGGACGTGCTATGGGTGAACTCGGAGTCAGTTAGCCGATGGACTTTCGCGTCGATCTGGAAATCTTTCGCGGGCCGCTCGACCTGCTCTTGTATCTCGTGCGCAAGCATGAGGTCGAGATCACCGACATCCCCATCGCGCCGATCACCGACCAGTTTCTCGAATACCTGGCCGTGCTGGAGCAGGTCGATCTTGCGGCCGTGGGCGACTTCGTCGACATGGCCAGCATGCTGATCGAGATCAAGTCGCGGATGGTGCTGCCGCGCGGCGGCGAGGTGGAAGACGAGCTGGCCGATCCCCGCCAGGAGCTGGTTCGCAAGCTGCTCGAATACAAGAAGTTCAAAGACGCGGCCAGCATGCTCGACGAGCGCAGCCGCACCTGGCAGGAGCGCTTCGGGCGTCTGGCCAGCGACCTGCCGGCGCGCGAGCGCGACCCGGCCAACGAGCCGATTCACGAAGTCGAGCTTTGGGACCTGGTGAGCGCCTTTGGCCGCGTGATGCGCGACAACCAGGCGGCCCGCCCCTCGAACATCGTCTACGACGAAACGCCGATTCACGTCTACATGACGCGCATCCACGACCGCTTGCGGGAACGCGGACAGCTCACGTTCAGCGAGCTCTTTCAGCCTGGCATGCACAAGTCGGCGCTGGTCGGTATCTTCCTGGCGATTCTCGAGCTGGTCCGGCATTACCGCGTGCGCGCGGAGCAGAACGACCTGTTCGGCGAGCTGTGGATCCTGCCGGGCGATTCGCTGGAACCGCTCGACATGTCACAGATCGACAACTACGAACACGCCCGCAAGCCGGACGCGGAGGATGACGAATCGCCCGGGCAGGACAACTGAGCAGCCGGCCCAAAGTTGCAGGCTCGCTCCGCGAGCCGTTGCCTCAGTAGGTCGCGCCTGCCGGGCGGGACCTGATGCGGCCAACTGCTCGAACGAAAAGGTCCCGGCAGGCGGGATCTACAGTGCACCTGCAGAAAGTGCGACGGCTCGCGGAGCGAGCCTGCAACTTTCAATACCCGCGCGCTGCGCGGATGTCTTCGAAGTCGGTGCGGTGATAGCCGATGCCCACGAAGTCCAGCACCCGGCAGAGTCCCTTGAGGGCCACGCCCATGCCGTCGGGGCCGCTCATGCCGCCGAACTGGCCGCCCTTCTTCAAGTGCGGTTCGAGATCCAAAAACACGCCCGGGATGCCGCGGCGCTTGAGCTTGGCTTCCAGCTTGGGAATGTGATTGCGGAAGTCCTTCAAAATCGTTTCGTGGCCGCTGTCGCCGATGTCGGCCGGCACGAAGTGCGTGAAGCCTTCTTCGTTGACGTGCGTCTGACGCTTCATCGGCTCAGGGTGCCGGTAGTCCTTGATGTGCATCCAGCCAATGCCCGGCTTCATCACCTGGTACTGTTCGAAGACCTCGGCCGGCGTGAAGCCTTGCGTGATCACGTTGCCGGCGTCGAAGATCAACATCATCGCCGAATTGCCCACCTGCTTGTGAATCTCGGCCAGCAATTGACCGGTCTGGCCGACGAGGTTGGCTTCGATCTCCAGTCCGAACGTGAGGTCCGAGCGCAGACAGGTTTCGGCGATCTGGCCGAGCTGGTCGACCACCTGCGGCACGTGGTCCCAGGGGTCGGTTCCCTTGGGATGATAGAACGAGAAGCCGCGGATCAGCTTGGTCTCGAACGCGTGCGCCAGCTCGCAGACTTTCTTGACGTCCTTCTCCAGGTATTTCTTAAAGGGGACGTACTTGTTCGAGGAGCCGTCGTCGACGTCCTTCAGCTTCACCTTGCCGATGGGCGAGCCGATCGAGGCCACGTTCAGCCCGTACTCGTCTTCCAGGTGGCGAATTTTGGTGATCTCCGAACGGCTGAGTTGCATCACGTTCTTCACGCCGTCGCCGACGTCGATGAAGCGGATGCTGTAATACTGCAGTCCCAAGGCGGCAAACGCGGCGAACTGCTGCGTCGCTGTTTTTTGCGTGGAAGCCTCGTCGGCAAACCCGCTGAGAATGACCTTGGGATTATCGGAACCGTTGGAGGAAGCCATGGTGTAATCCGTGTGAGAAGTTGCGTGTCAGGGGCCAATTGGGCGGAGCGGGCCAAGCGAACCACTAGGATCACGCCCGCGGCATAGCGAGCCGGTCATTGTGAAAGAGCCGCGCACGGCTGACAAGGGGCCGTCGCGGTCAAAACCGGGCTGAAAGTGGAAACATAGCCTACGCGACGAAGAATAATTAACCGCAGAGGACGCGGAGGACGCAGAGGGGCAGGAAACGCGTGTGTTCTTATGCGACCGGAATGAACACGGCTTGCCTTCGATACTACGAAGATTGATCCCCAGATAACGCGCAGATTGCCGGGACACTAGCGCCGGTTCATCTAACTCTCTTTGCGCCTGAACAGTCTTTCGATCAAGACTTGATTAAATCCCCTGCCAAGATCGGCCATTGTCAGGGATGAGGGTGCATGACCGACACGGGGCATTCTTGCACCTCTGCGTCCTCCGCGTCCTCTGCGGTCAATTCTTCTGCCGTCTGACCGAGAGCAGCGACGAGAGGGTATCGTCGTCGACGTCGTGCGCGGTGGAGTTGGCGATCGCCAGGGCGAATGCAGCGTCGTTGCTTGTGGTCGCGCTTGCCGCGGGCGGGGCGGGATAGTGACCGGTCGTGACCAGCGTTTCGAACGGACCGATGTCGAAGTTGTTGAACACGCTGTCCTGGTTGATGTCGCCGCGGAGCTGGTAGTCCGTCAACGTCGGGAACTGCGCCAAGTAAGCACTCGGGTTGACGATCGCCAATTCCAACGGGCCAATGTCGAAGTTGTCGACCGTGCCGTCGCCGTTCATGTCGCCCAGAACGTACGTGGGCGGGGAAGTGAGCGTGATCGCGATGCTGAGCGTGTTGCTGTTGGCCGAGCCGTCGTTGGCCAGCGCGGTGAGCGTGGCCGACGAACCGGACCCGGGGGCCGTGTAGACCAGCGTCGCCAGAGCCGCGTTGAGTTGAGCAATGGTGCCGCCAAGCGTTACAGCGAACGTGCCATTGGCGCCCGCCGTGATACTCGCGCCGCCAGCGAGGCTGACGCTCATCGTGCCGCTGGTGGCATTGAGCGCGACCGTCGCGGAGCTGGAATCCGAATCGGCGAGTGTGATCAGGTTGCCGCCGCTGAAGGCCAGCGTCGCGCTCTGGTCTACGCTGCACGAACTTGGGCCCGACAGCACCGGCGCCGCATTGAGCGTGATCGCCACGCTGAGCGCGTTGCTGTTGGCCGAGCCGTCGTCGGCCAGCGCGGTGAGCGTGGCCGACGAGCCGGACCCGGGGGCCGTGTAGACCAGCGTCGCCAGAGCCGCGTTGAGTTGAGCAATGCTGCCGCCGATGGTGACCGCGCCTGTGCCGTTGGCGCCCGCAGTGATGCTCGCCCCGCCGGCCAGGCTGAGACTCAGCGTGCCGCTGGTGGCGTTCAGGGCAACCGTCGCGGAGCCGGAATCCGGGTCGGCCACGGTGATCAGGTCGCCGCCGGTAAACGTCAGCGTCGCGCCTTGGTTCACGCTGCGCGAACTTGGCCCCGAGAGCACCGGCGCCGCGTTGAGCGCGATCGCCACGCTGAGGGTATTACTGTTGGCCGAGCCGTCGTTGGCGAGCGCGGTGAGCGTGGCCGATGAACCGGACCCCGGCGCGGTGTAGACCAGCGTCGCCAGTGCCGAGTTGAGCTGAGCAATCGTGCCGCCAAGCGTGACAGCGCCAGTGCCATTCGCCCCCGCCGTGATACTCGCGCCGCCTGCGAGGCTGACGTTAATCGTGCCGCTAGTGGCGTTCAGGGCAACCGTCGCGGAGCCGGAATCCGGGTCGGCAAGCGAGATCAGGTTGCCACCGCTGAACGTTAGCGTCGCGCCTTGGTTCACGCTGCGCGAGCTGGGACCCGAGAGCACCGGCGCCGCGTTGAGCGCGATCGCCACGCTGAGGGTATTACTGTTGGCCGAGCCGTCGTTGGCGAGCGCGGTGAGCGTGGCCGATGAACCGGACCCCGGCGCGGTGTAGACCAGCGTCGCCAGCGCCGAGTTGACCTGAGCAATCGTGCCGCCCAGTGTGACAGCGCCAGTGCCATTCGCCCCCGCCGTGATGCTCGCGCCGCCTGCGAGGCTGACGCTCATCGTGCCGCTGGTGGCATTGAGCGCGACCGTGGCAGAGCCCGAATCGGGGTCGGTCAGCGAGATCAGGTTGCCACCGCTGAACGTCAGCGTCCCACCTTGATTCACGCTGCGCGAACTTGGCCCCGAGAGCACCGGCGCCGCGTTGAGCGCGATCGCCACGCTGAGGGTATTACTGTTGGCCGAGCCGTCGTTGGCCAGGGCCGTGAGCGTAGCCGATGAGCCGGACGCCGGCGCGGTGTAGACCAGGGAGGCCAGCGCCGCGTTGAGCTGCGTCAATGTGCCGCCGAGCGTGACGGCGCCGGTGCCGTTGGCGCCCGCCGTGACGCTCGCCCCGCCTGCCAGGCTCACGCTCATCGTGCCGCTCGTGGCATTGAGCGCCACGGTTAAGGAGCTGGAATCGGAGTCGGCAAGCGTGATCAGGTTGCCGCCGGTGAAGGCCAGCGTGGCGCTTTGATTGACGCTGCGCGAGCTCGGACCCGAGAGCACCGGCGGCGAGTTGGGCGTGTTGAGTGTGATGGCCACGCTGAGCGTGTTGCTGTTGGCCGAGCCGTCGTTGGCCAGCGCCGTGAGCGTGGCCGACGCGCCGGAGGCCGGCGCGGTGTAGACCAGCGAGGCCAGCGCCGCGTTGAGCTGCGCCACCGTGCCGCCGAGCGTGACAGCGCCAGTGCCGCTGGCGCCGGCAGTGATGCTCGCGCCGCCGGCCAGGCTCACGCTCATTGTGCCGCTGGTGGCATTTAGCGCGACCGTCGCATAGCTGGCGTCGGAATCGGCGAGCGTGATCAGGTTGCCGCCGGTGAAGGCCAGCGTCGCGCTCTGGTTCACGCTGGCCGACGTCGGACCGGACAGCGTCGGCGCCGAGTTCGGATAGTTTATCTGGCCCGGCGTGAGGATCGCGCCGGCCATCTGGTTGGTGCCGGGCCGCGTGACGTCGTAAAGCAGCGTTGAGGCCACGTTGCCGGTGTCGTTCAGCTCGCCGCCATACCAGGCCGAAATGTTGGTCGCGGTCGTGCCTTGAAACCGACTGACGGCGTCGGGCGTGCCGGTGTTGACTACGTCCACCACCACCACGCCGCCGTAGTTGAGGTCGTTGGCCCCGTCCGAGTTGGTGTTGCGGATGCCGATGTTGTCGATCACCGTGGCCCCGCTGGGCAAGTGGTCGAGCACGCCGTTGTTGTCGGTGTCGTAGTCGGTGCCCGAGGTGAAAGCCGTGGTGCTTGAGAACAAATAGAACGACAGCGTGCCGGCCACGAAGCCGCCGTTCTGCGTGAAGAAGGCGTTGTTGGGAATCAGGTTGGTCGGTGCGGGGATGCTGTGTCCGCCCGACGAGCTCTTGATCACCGCCAGGCCGTTCGCGCCCAGCGAGAAGCCGCTCAGGTTGAAGACCATGTTGGCTACGCCGCGGTTGCCCGTCGCGCTGCCGTTGAACGTGACGAAGTGCACGTTGTTCAGGCTCGCGCCTGGCGTGCCGCGCAGCTCGATGTATTCATACCGGTTGTCGTCGCCGCCGGGCGGATTGACCTTGATCTCGTTGATCATCAGCGTGGCGGTCAAAAGCTGCCGGTCTTCGAGCGGCTCAAAGCCGCGCCAGTTTCGCCGGCGCCGGCGAGCAGCGCTGCGCTGCGCGGCAGCATCGGTGCCTGGCGTCCGGCGTCGAAATGAAAACAGCGGCCGCGCGAGTCTCGCGAGCATGTTGGCCAATCCTTGGAAGAGGAATCCGAGGTGGATGGTGCTGGCCAAACATACCGCGAGAGGGGGCAAGAATCGATAACGTTAACCAAAGACTAACATTACGGCGAGTCAGCGGGGCACAGCTATGACCACTGCCAGCTCCGGAGTCGCCGGATCAAGCGAGAAGCTAACACTTTCCCAGCGCAGCGGTGACTTCACCGAATCGTATTGGTCGCGCACTCGCAGCGAGTAGCCTTGGCCCGGAGGCGGGCGCAAGCCAATCGAGTCCACGAGCGGCATGACGAAGTAGCCGTCGTCGTCGGCGTGAAAGCAGTTAACGAATACGAACGGCCCCTGCAGGTCGATGGTCGCGCGCCGCAGCGGTTGTCCCTGTCGATCGACGACACGGCCGCGGATCACGATCACCCCGGCTGCGGCGCATCGGCCGCCTGCAATTGGTTGAGAATCGTCACGGCGCCCGCGCGATCCGGCACGCGCAAGCGAAGCGTATCGGAGGCACCGTCTCGCGAACACATCCAGTCGCTCGCCGAACGAATCGCGCTGGTGACCACGCGCTCGGACCGATGCCGGGGCAGATAGATGAACACGAAGTTGCCATCGCTGCGCTGCGAAATAACCGTATTGGGCGACGCGGCCGTCGAGCCAGGCGCGACCCATTCGAGCCGGCACATCTGCGAGCGGCGATAACCCATCCACGAGCCCAGCGTCACGGCGACGAGCGCCACCGAGACGGCTAGCGTGCGGAGCGAGTAACGCATCGTTGACCTCCTATTCGTTCGCGCCGGTCTTGCGACTGCTCGCTGTCGCGGCCGTATCTTGCTCCAGGTCCGTGGGCACGTGCACAATGACTTCTTGCTCTGGCGTTGCCGGATCAAAAGCAAAGCTGGCACTCTCCCAGCGCGGCAGCGGAGCGTCGTAGTCGCTCACGCGGATGCGATAGACGTTGCCTCGCGGCGGATGGCTGACCGAGGCAAGTCTGAAGCGGATTTTGAAGTACCCCTCTTGATCCGCATGTTGTCGAAACATGCGCTGGACTGAACCAGACAATTCCACGTCGGCTGAGACAAGCGGATTGCCACGCCGATCGACGATGCGGCCCCGGATTGAACACAAGTTCGGCGGCCGGACGTCGAAGGCTTTGAATTGTGCAATGACATTACGGGCCGCTTCAACATTGGGGACGTAGAGCATGATGCTGTCAGTCGTCGACGAATGATCGTAATGCGTCGTGAGGTCGCGGCAATCACAGTATTGCGAACGATAGGAAACCCGCACCGAATGTTCTCTCTGTGTGATCTTGGGCTCCGGCACCTCTGGTACGTTCCGCAGGGTGCCGGGTTTGAGCCATTCCAACCGGCACATCGTCGCCCGGCGGTAATTCAGCCAAGTGCCGAGCGCCGCGGCGAACAATGTCACGCAAACGGCCAGCGTGCGGAGTGAGTAACGCATGGCTCATCTTCCCGCAAAGTGAATTGCGCGTCGTGTTCCGGCTCGCAGCGTTTTTAACGCCGGAGGCGCGTAGGAATGTAGCGGCGGGCGCGAGCCCGCCGGACCCGTCCAGTCCGACCCTGTTGTCTGCTCTGCCTTTGATGTACGACGACTTTTTCTTGGGGGCGATTAGCCGGTGGGCTGAAGCCCACCGCTACACTCCAGCGCTCCTCACGGAGCAAAAATCACGCAGCCGAGTATCGACAATCTGCTCTTTTGGCTCCCTCAATCAATCGTTTATGATACGCCGCATGGAAAGCCCACTCTACAAACCGCGCCCCGCCTGCTGGCCGCAGTTCGGCATGCGGACGTTGTTTCTGCTGGTGACGATCGGCAGCCTGGTGTTCGGCTGGTTCGGCGTGCAGGTCAAGTGGATGCACGACCGTCGCGAGGCGCGGCTGGCGGATACCACGCCGCGCCACTATCCAGGCTTTGCGTATGCGCCCTGGAGCCTGCGCTTGCTCGGCGAGCAGGGGAAGGCGATATGTATTACTGGGCGGGCGACGAGGCGACCGCCGAGCGGCTGCGGGTGCTTTTCCCCGAGGCGACCGTGAGGCCATGCCAGCTCCCCGATCCAGGGCCGGGCTACGGCAGTCTCAGGTAGTTCTGCAGCGCAACGCGCGTCGTGCACCACTAACCGCGCTCGCTCGCCGCCTCCTTTCACCCCGCTCACGGCTCGGCTATTCTTTAGGGCATGACAAACGCCCAGAAATCGCAGCCGCAGTCGTCCGTCAGCCCTCCCGCCGTGCACAACCTTCGCGCCGGTATGGTGGGGATGGGCATGATCTTTGACGAAACGTATCGACCGTTTTTCGAGGCCGTGCATGGACGCGGGCTGTTCGACGCCGGGTTTGGCGTGTGCACCGTGCCGCTCACCGCGGTGGCCAGCCGCACCGGCAGTCGGGCCGACGCCTATCGCCAGAAAGCCGGCGGCCGCATCGGCCCCTTCGAGAGCTTCCGCGAGCCCAATAGCATCGAGCGGCTGCTCGATTCCGGCGTCGACTTCGTCTGTGTGGCCACGCCCGACAACCGGCACTTCGAAGCCTCGAAGGCAGCCATCGACGCCGGCAAGCACCTGCTGGTGGAGAAACCTTCGGTGCTTTCGCTGGCTGAGCTCGACCAGCTCGACAAGCTCGCACGCCAGAAGGGCGTGCTGGCCAAGGTCGTGTACCACAAGCTGCTCGACCCCGATCACAAGAAGCTGCGCACGCTGGTGGCCGACGGCGATCTGAAGCACGTGAACAACGGCTACTGCTCGCTGCTCGAGCCCAAGAGCATCTCCGGCGGACAGTTCGCCGAGTGGATCAAGGGTCGCAACCCCGGCACGTACGTGGCCGTGCACTACATCAAGCTCATCGACTTCACCTTCGGCGGTCAGCTCCGGCGCGTGACCTGCACCGGCCAGCGCGGGCTAGTGGGCCCAGCCGACGGCAACACCTGGGACTCGACGCAGCTCCGGCTGGTCTACCAATATGCCAGCGGCCGCGAGGCTGCCTTCGACATCCACACGAGCTGGGTCACGCCGGACAACTTCCCCGGCTACGTCGAGCAGGAAGTGCAGTTCCGCTTCGACAACGGCATCTGGAACGGGCACAGCCGCAAGCGGGGCGTGGAGTGCACGATCGAGGGCCGCACGCCGCTGGAACGCAAAATCACCATGAACAACCACTATAACGGCACGTTCCTCGAGCCGTGGGGAGCCCGCTCGCAGCGGGGCTACGGCATCGAGGTGCTAGAGCGTTTCGCCCGCGAAGTGGCCGAAGTCGAGTTCGGCGGTCCCAAGAACGAGCGCGAAAAGCGGCTCGAAACGGCCCGCAGCCTGAGCTATAACGATATTTCGGCCGATCGCCAGACGGTCGCAGCCGTGCAGGCCATGGAAGCGATCCTCGAACGACACGCCCAAGGACAGCCCGACTGCGTGGTCAAAGTGAACGACCCGGCCGGCGGACTCGCCCTCTATGCCCCCGGCGCCAATAAGCCCGAGGTCCTGTACGGCGGCCGAGTGTGAACCCGCATCACGCAACTCCCTCTCCCTCTGGGAGAGGGCTGGGGTGAGGGTGCACCGGAACCAAGTGGCGATTGCTCGACGCGTCGTCGCGATACGATATAGAGACTGAGTTTTAAGAGCTACGAAGATGCCTCCGGCGGGGCGGCAGTGCCGCCGGACAATTGCAGCTTCCGCTGCATGTTGAAAATCGCTCACGTTGTTCGCTTGCCGTAGCGACCAACGGAAGCGGTTTCAGCGGCGTAGGTCAGGCACCTTTGTGCCTGACATGATCCGCTCAACATGTATTAACTTGCCACAAGCTGTCAGGCACGGGGTGCCTGACCTACATCCATCCCACCCGAGTCGCACGTCCCATGGCCGTCATCACCAAGACTTCACAGACCGGTCCCATCCAGCACGAAGGCGAGAGCGAATCGAACGACATTCGCCGTCGCATTGCCGCGGTGGAGCCGGCTTGTTTGCGCACGTACACGCCCAGCTTCGCGGTGCTCGAACGCAGCGAGGGTTCGTATCACTGGACGCCCGAGGGGCGCAAGCTGGCCGATTTCACTTCGGGCGTGCTGGTCGCCAACCTGGGTCACAATCCGACGCGCTGGTGGCAGCGGGTGCTGGGTTACCTGGGGCTGGACAAGATTCCGACCGGCAAGGCCAAGGCGTCCGACTTTTTCTCGGCCGTGACGCTCACTGCGTACAACGCGGTCACCGAGTTGGAAACGCTGGCCAGTGAGCGGCTGGTGACCAGCGTGCAGGGCCAGAAGGGCGGCCAGCGCTGCGATCAGGTGCTCTGGGCAGCCAGCGGCAGCGAAGCGATTCAAAAAGCCGTGTGGGCGGCCATGGACCGTCGCCCTGGCGAGAACATGATCCTGGCCACGCGCCGCGGCTTTCACGGCAAGAAGGGTCTGGCTGGCGCGATCACCGGCAGCGAAACCGATCCGGAGCGCGATCCGCGCGTGCGGTTCATCAGCTTTCCGACGGACGAGTGCTCGAGCCTCGCGCGGCGAAAGCAGCCGCTCGATCTGGCGAAGTACGAAGCCGAGCTGAACGGCCTGCGCAAGGAACTGGGCACGAAGATCTGCTGCCTGGTGACCGAGCCCTATTTGGGCGGCGGCGGCTCGTATCATCCGCAGAAGGAATATATGCAACTGCTGCAGAAGTTCTGCCGGCAGAACGACATCGTGTTCATCTTCGACGAGATTCAGGCCAACTTTGGCCGCACCGGCGAGTTGTACGCGTTCACCGCGTATGGCGTTGAGCCCGACATCGTGGTGCTTGGCAAGGGCGTGGGCAACGGCGTGCCGGTTGACGCCGCTGTGGGACGTGCCGATCTGTTTGCCAACATGCACTACGGCGAAGGCTCCGACACTTGGAGCGCGTCGCCGTTGGGCTGTGCGGCCGTGCTGGCCACGCTCGACGAATTCGAGTCGACCGACGTCATGGGCCACGCCCGCAAGCTGGCCGAGGTCATCGAGCAGGGACTGTTGAAACTGCAGGATACGGGCATCGTGGCCAACATCCGCGGCGAAGGCGTGGTCTGGGGCATCGAGTGCCAGGCCGTGGGCGGTAACTCGGCCGAGCAGGTCGCCGCGGCCGTGGTCGAAGCTTGTTACCTGGGCGACGAAAGCGGCCGGGCAATCCACCTGCTGGGCCCGCTGGCCGGCAAGGTGCTGCGCGTGAGCCCACCGCTGGTGATGCCGCTCGACGAAGCCCGCGAATACCTGTCGGCGATGCACGGGATTTTCAAGAACCTGGCGAAGCGGCTCGCGTAGCGAGCGCACTGCCGTCTGTAGCCGGGGTCTATGACCCCGGTGCGTAGCGTGCCCCAGGTTCCAATTCGCATCGCACTTGAAAGGACAGTGTCATGGACGCCGCTGACCCGCAGCGATTGATGCTGGAAGCGATTGCCCAGGCCCGCGCCGGCATTGCATCCGGTCAGAGCCCCTTCGGCTGCGCGATCGCGCTCGACGGCCAGGTGATCGCGGCCGCGCATAATGTCGTCTGGGCGACGACCGACATCACGGCGCACGCCGAGATCGCGGCCCTGCGGCAAGCTTGCGCGAAGACCGGGCTGATCAATCTCACGGGCGCGATCGTGGCTACGACCTGCGAACCGTGCCCGATGTGCATGGCCGCGCTGCACTGGGCCCGCGTCGACACGGTGCACTACGGCGCGGTGATCGCCGATGCAACCGGCGCGGGGTTCAACGAACTGCCGATCTCCGCGCCCGACATGGTGCGATTGGGCCGCAGCCCGGTGAAGCTGGTCAAAAGCCCGCTGTCCGCAGAGTGCGCGGGGCTGTTCCAGGAATGGCTCAAATCCGGCAGCGCGCGAGAGTACTGATCGCAGCGCCCGTTGCCCTCTGTAGCCGGGGTCTGTGACCCCGGTGCCAGCCAACTTCGCAATGTGGAGGGGTCGGCGATCCAGCGCACCGCCCTCGGGCGTGGCTCATCTCGCCCTACTTCGATTGCCCACCCGACTCGTGCGTCACGGTGACGCTGGTGGTGATGCCGCCGCGGGCCGTAAAGGCTGCCACCAGCTTCATCCGCCGCGGCTGGAGCACGGCCACCAGGTCGTCGAGAATTCGATTGGTGACGTTCTCGTAGAAAATGCCCTCATTGCGGAACTGCTGCAGGTAGAGCTTGAGGCTCTTGAGCTCCACGCACCTCTTCTCCGGCGTGTAAGTGAAAGTCAGCACGCCGAAATCAGGCTGCCCCGTCTTGGGACAAACGGAAGTGAACTCCGGACAGACGATCTCAATCGTGTAATCCCGCCCAGGATACGAATTGTCGAACGTTTCCAGCATCGCACGCAGCTCAGGCATCACACGGCTCCTTTTCGCTCCGATGCCATTCTGGCATGATAGGCTAAGAGGTGCAAAGGGCGCCGCCGTCTATTAACCCGACGCGTGAGCGAGGGAGTTTGCGGATGGCACGCGCTTGGCTATTGCGTTACTCCCTCGCTCACGCGTCGGGTTACTGCGATCAGGCACTCGATAAACGGTCGAGAATTGGATGAGAAGACATGCCTCCGGCGGGGCGGCAGTGCCGCCGGACGGTTGCAGCTTCCGCTGCATGCACAAAACCGCTCCCGTTAGTCGCTGCGTCAAGCGAACAACGTGAGCGCTTTCTCGCACGCAGCGGAAGCTGCAACCGCCCGCGGGTGCTACCCGCCCGCCGGAGGCACGTCTTCTTCCATTTTGACTCTCAGAGTTCATTTGGTATTCGGATCGTCTACACGCAATTGAATCATGCCAAAACCGGCCGTAACTCTGCTTTCCGGCGGGCTCGACTCTGCCACGACCGCGGCCATTGCGCGGGCCGAGGGGTTCGAGCTTTACGCGCTATCGTTCGATTACGGTCAGCGGCATCGCTTCGAGCTTGCAGCCGCGCGGCGCGTGGCGCAAGCGCTGGGCGTGCGGCGGCATGTCGTGTTGCCGATCGACTTGGCGCAGTTTGGCGCTAGCGCGCTCACGGCCGACATCGACGTGCCCAAGGACCGTTCGGCCGACGAGATGAACGCCGGAATCCCGATCACCTACGTGCCGGCGCGGAACACGGTGTTCCTCTCGCTGGCGCTTGCGTACGCGGAGACGCTTGCTGCGGCGGATATATTCCTGGGCGTGAACGCGGTCGACTACAGCGGCTATCCCGATTGCCGGCCGGAGTACATTGAAGCGTTCGAGCGCATGGCGAACCTGGCGACTAAGGCTGGCGTGACCGGGGAGCTGCGATTCAAGATCCACTCGCCGCTAATTACGTTCACCAAGGCCGAGATCATTCGCCGCGGCGTGGAACTGGGCGTCGACTATGGTCTGACGCACAGTTGTTACGACCCCGACACGCATGGCACAAGTTGCGGTCGCTGCGACTCCTGCGTGCTCCGGCAGAAAGGCTTCGCCGAAGCGGGGCTCACCGACCCGATCCAGTATCAAAGTTGAACTTTGCGTTTCCGTCTGTAGCCGGGGTCTGTGACCCCGGTGACGTGCGCAAGGCTGAGTTAGCACGAAGCACCGGGGTCACAGACCCCGGCTACAGACGGAGAATACGAAGAAGAACCCGACGCGCGGCCGTGCGCGCACGCTCCATGAAAGTCGCTGAAATCTACCGTTCGATCCAAGGCGAGGGCCTGCTCACCGATACCGAGAGCGCATTCGTGCGCGCGAGCGGCTGCAACCTGCGCTGCTGGTATTGCGACACGCCGTACGCTTCGTGGAACCCGGAGGGGGACGATCTCGACGTCGAGGCCATCGCGGCCCAGGTCGCGGCGCTCGGCTGCAGGCACGTCGTGCTCACCGGCGGCGAGCCGATGTTGTTCGCCGAGCTGATCCCGCTGACCGCGGCGCTGCGCGCGGCGGGCGCGCACATCACGATCGAGACGGCCGGCACGCTCTATCTGCCGGTGGATTGCGACCTGATGTCGATCAGCCCCAAGCTGGGCAGCTCGACGCCCAGCCTGGAGCAAGCCTCGCCTGCCTGGCAGACGCGGCACGAGCGCGCCCGGCACGCGCCGGCCATCGTGCGTCGCCTACTCGGCGAGTACGAGTATCAGCTCAAGTTCGTGGTCGTCACGAAGGACGATTGCCGGGAAGTCGAGCGGTATCTGGAACTGCTGAGGGGCGTCGATCGCAGCCGGGTGCTGCTGATGCCCGAAGGCACGGACGCGACGGCGCTTGCCGAGCGCGCCGCGTGGCTGGAGCCCTATTGCCGAGAGCACGAGCTAAAGTATTGCCCGCGCCGGCAAATCGAGTGGTTCGGCTTGAAACGCGGCACGTAGTAGGTCCCGCCTGCCGGGCGGGGACCTGGTTCGACTCGGTTGTACAAATCGACCGGGTGCCTGGGCAGGCGAGAGCAAACGCGGGCCGCGCGCGAGTTATCTGGGGCTTCAACGCCAAAGCTGGCGCGCCGGCGCGTTATGCCCCAGTGCAATGGAGTGAGAACCTGACTGGAGCTCATCAGCCCCAGGCACCCAGCGGGACCTGGTTCGAGGTGAGTGTTGCCTTTCAGGTCCCGTCCGGCAGACGGGACTTACTCAGGCCTTGACCGGCTGCTTCGCTGGCGCCGCGTGTGCCGCGCCGTGGGCGGGCGCCTTGGGCGCGAACAGCAGCACCGTCACCGCGCCCGCGATCACCGCGATCAGGCCGGCGTAGAAAATCGGGCTGATCGGGCCGACGCTCTGCATCTGCGAAAGCGCGATGAACGTGTTCACCACCGGCGCGCCGCCGAAGACCAACGGCATCACGAACAGCGGCTTGCCGCCGAAGTTGAACGCCATGATGATGCCCAGCGCGCCGAGCGCGCCAGCGGCGCCTCCGGCCAGGCTCCACAGCGAGCCCTTGAACGTGAACTCGCCAGGGTCGGTGAGCACGCCCAGCAGAATCGTCGGCACGACCACGGCGATCAGGAAATATGCCAGCCCGACGCACAAGAACGGCCGCAGCCGGCTGCCCAGCATGGCCGATTGACCCTTGTGCAGCGTGGGGCCATAGACGCCCCAGGCCAACGCCGTCATGGCCGTGAACAGAGACACCGTGACCAACTGCTCGGCCGAGGCCATCATTCCGCCCGAGGCCGAAGCATGCGCGGCCGAAGCTTGTGCGTCTGGCGACGCGGCCTTGGCAGGCGCGTGCGTGTTGGGCCGCGCGAAAAGCACCGTCACCGCGCCGGCCACCACCAGGATCAAGCCCGCGAAGAACAGCGGGCTGGCCTGGCGATAGCTGCGGGCGATCCACATCGTGGTGAAGGTGTTGACCACCGGCGCACCGCCGAAGACCAGCGGCATGACGTAAAGCGGATTGCCGTGAAATTTACTCACGGCCAGGATGATGCCCAGCGCGCCGATCGCGCCCGCCGCGCCCGCGATGAGGCTCCAGATGATACCGCTGGTGGTCCAGGCACCTTTTTCGCCGAACATCTTCAAGAGCACGACCGGCACCACCACGGCGATCAGAAAGTACGCCAGGCCGACGCAGATGAAGGGGCGCAGACTGCTGCCGCCCATGGCCTTGCCGCCCCATTGCAGCACGGGACCGTACGAACCCCAGCAGAGAATCGCCAGAGCAATCGAACCGAGCAGGGCAAACGTGTCTTTCATCATGCGGCCAGATCGGGGTTGGAATGTTGGGGGGCCGGGACGCCGGCTAGTTTAACAGATGAGCCCTCGCCGTGCAGGGCGAGTTGCGATCCTGACGGCATCGAGAGCTTCATCGATCGCACGCGGCGCACGCAAGGCTACTCGCCGCGCAGCGCGGGGATCAACTCCGCACGCAGCACCGCGCGGACGGCGAGCAATCCGGCGGCGAGTCCCACGGCGAGCACCAGGGCCAGCGTGCCCGCCAGCGGCAACCAGGGAATCGATGCTCCCCCGGCGTACCAGTGCGGCAGCACGGCCACGAGCGCGGCGCCGACGCCGACACCCAGCCCCGCCACAAGCAGCGCGGCGTTTTCCAGCATCACGAGCCGCGCCAGCCGAGCGCGGCGAAAGCCGGCGGCGCGCAGGAGCGCCAACTCGCCGCGACGTTCCAGCACGCTGCGCAACTGCACGGTCGCCAGACCGAACGTGCCCAGCAGAAGTCCCAGCGCGCCCAGGCTCTGAAACGTGGAAAGATACGTGTTCTGCACTTCGAGCAGACTAGCCAGCCGGTCGACGCTGCGCTCGCTGGTCCAGCCGTAGTCGCCCAGCGCGTCACCGAGCGCGTCGCTCACGGCGGCCGCCGGCTTGCCGGCCGTGTCTACCAGAAAGAAGCGATAGCCGCTGACGTCGGGATAATGTTCGATGAAATTCTGCTCGGACATGACGACAGCGCCTTGCAGGATGCTGTTCTTGAGCAGGCCCACGATGCGCACGGTCAGCGGCCGGCCGCGCCCGTCGCGAATCTCCAGATCGTCGCCCAGTCCTTTGTGCAGGCTGTAGAGGGCCGTGTTCGCGTCCAGCACGACTGGCACAGGCAGGCTGGCAAGATTTGAGTCCTTCGCAAGCAACTGTTCCTCGTCCGGCAGCGCTGCATCGAGCAGCAGCCAGGGATTCGTGCGCTCGGCGTCGGTTGTGGCCGCAGACCCAGCCCAGGCAAAACCGCCGCGCTCGACGAATGCCTGAGACACGCCCAGCACGCGCGGCGACGTCGGCTGATACAAGTTCAAGCAGCTTGCGTCATCGCCTGGCTCGAGCCGCAGCGCGTAGATGCTCGTGCCCGCAAGCGCCTGCTCCGCGTCCGCTGGCAGCGACAATTCCTCTCGACCTTCTTTGGAGTTCAAATCCTGGTAGATCGGCTGATCGGTTTCGGCCAGCAGCTCGAAACCGCCGCTGCCGCTGTCGCGTCCCACGCCTGCGGCGCGCGGGTCGAGCCGGAACGCGCTCATGGCCACGATTAGGAACGTGGCCACGGCGATCAGGCCGATCGAGAGCGTGCTGCGCGTGGGGTTGCGTTCGCCGTTGCGCACGGCCAGTCTGGTCACGGCACACGCGCCGCCGGTGACCAAGGCGCCCGACTCAGCACGTCCCAAGCGCCCGCGCAGCGCGAGCAGGCTGGCCACGAGCACGAGCGTGCCGGCGCCCACGAACGCGCCGGCTTGCGCTTCGCCCGATTGCCGCAAAGCGACAAAGCCGAGCCCTAGTGCGCCAAGCACCATGGCCCAAGCAGCCAAGCTGCGCAGCGATACGCGGCGTCCCGCCCGCGCCGGATCGACGGCAAACTGATCCGACACCTGCCCGGCGAGAAGCTGCCGGGCGCTGGCGCGCCGCAGGCTCCGCAGCGCCCAGAGCGTGGCCAGCATTGAGACCACGATGCCCGCCAGCCAACCCGTGATAAAGGTCATCGGCGTGCCGTGAAACTCGATCGCACCGGTGTGCACGGCGCCGATCCACCAGGTGCGCAGGCCGACCAGCATCAGCCAGGCGTAGCCCACGCCAATCGCGAGGCCCGCCAGCGCGCCGGCTGCAGCGACCACCAGCGTCTCGCCCGCCAGCAAACGCGCGATCGTAGCGCGGCGAAAGCCGACGCTGGCCAGAACGCCGATTTCGCCAGCCCGCCGCTCGACGCCCAGCCGGAACAGCAGGCTCACCAGCATTACGGCCGCTGCCATGACGAATAGGCTCAGCCCCAGGAACAGCAAGTTGAACGGCGTGGCGCCTGCCGAAGCAGCCAGCCCCAGCCGCTTGACTGGCAAGTAGGTGAAGCCCAGTGCGCTTGGGTTGGTGAAATGAAGCCGGGAGGCGAGCTCGCTCGCCGGCGTATCCCCGGCAGCAATCCGGATCGAGGTCGTGTCGCCAAACCGGCTCGACCACAGCCGCCGGCCGGTTTCCAGCGAGACGAACGCCTTGGGCGTAGCCTTGTGTTCGTCCCAATAGGTTTCGTCCTTCTTGCGGATGCGCCCGCTGTCGAACGGGAAGGGCGGGTTCCAATCGCTGATCGACTTCTGATCGGTCACGCCGCGCAGCTCGGGCGTCAGGTCCGGGTCGTCCGCGGCGCCGCTCAGATCGGCGATCGCTGCCAGACGCAGCTTGACGGTCGTTTCCTTGACCTTGCCATGCGTGCTCTCGGGCTCGAAGTACGTCATCGACACCGTATCGCCCGGCTTGGCGTGCAGGTCTTCGGCCGCCCAGCTATTGAGCACGATTTCATCGGCGGCCAATGGTTTGATCGTTCCGCCCTCGGGAGTCTTGAACGGTCCCAGCGGCGGCTCGGAGCGAAAGTCGATGGCCGCGACCGTCGAGTAGGGAATCCTGCGATCGCCCACGGCCAACGTATTGGCCAGATATGTGAGCACCGGCTGCTGCGGAAGTTTCTCGTAGGCGGAAGTCACTTCCGCGACCGTGTTCTCGTCGAGCAGCATGCGCTGGCTGGTGAATTGCGTGTAGCCCTTCTCGCTGCGCTGGAGCCCGAAGCCGTAGTCGGCCAGCGTCGGCGCAAGTGCTTGTTGCAAGGCCTCGTCCCTCGCGGCGGTGGGCTCCTGGCCTGCGTGTCCAGCGACGAGTAGCGCGTTCACCTTGCCTGGCTGGTCCAGGAGAGACTGCAAGGTCGAAAGGTCGGTGAAGGCAGCGTAGCGCGTCATTTGCGTGGGATTGAGCGCGAACCGGCCCAAACCGGTGTCGGGAATCACTTCGGACACGACCAGCCGCCGGGTTTTGACGGTTTCCGTCTTGCGGCCCAGCGCGCTGTCGGCCGGTATTTCGCTTTCGCGGCCGATGCGCAGCAGCATTTCGTCGCCCGCCTTCACGCCCAGTTCGGCGGCCAGCGGGCGGTTGAGCACGATTTGCCCCGGCGTGGTCTTTTGCTTCGGACCGCCGTGGCCGAGCGACCAGAAGGTTTCGCCAGCGCCGACCACCGTAACGCGTCCCGCGCGGCGATGATGCTCACCGGCAGGGTTTTCCAGCGTGCCTTGCAGCAAGATCGCCGGCACCACGTCGGCGAAGTTCTCTTGAAAGCCCTTGCTCGCGCGCACGTCGTCGGCGAGCTGCGTACGAAAGAAGCCCGGCGTAACCAGCACGTCGTCGATGCGCCCCAACCGTTCGAGCGTCAGCCCGCGCAGCGTGCCTTGCACGGAGTCGCCCACCAGGAGCGCGCCGGTGATGACGGCAGTCGCGGCGGCCACGCCGGCTGTGACCGTGAGATGAATGCGCCAATGATGCAGGAGGCCGCGCCGCGCGAGGCTGCCCAGCGAAAAGCCCGCAGGCTGCGGAGCTCTGCCCACGGATTGCGGCCGCTCAACAATTATCATGGCTGGGCTCGAGTCGGCCTGCGTTCAATTCCAGCCGCCGCTGGAGCAGGCGGGCCAGTTCCTGGCTGTGCGTGACCACGATCAGCATGGCGTTTTCTTGCGATTGCAGATCGATTAGCAGCCGCCCAACCGCCGCGGCCGAACTGCGATCGAGATTGCCGGTCGGCTCGTCTGCCAGCACGAGCGCCGGCCGATTGATCAGGGCCCGGGCGACGGCAGCCCGCTGCCGCTCGCCGCCGGAAAGCTCGGCCGGACGATGCTCCAAGCGGTGTTCCAAGCCAACGGCGGCGAGCAGCGTGTGGGCTCGTTCCACCGCGCCCGCTGGGCTGGCGCCCTCCGCGATCGTGGGCAGCAGCACGTTTTCCAGCACCGAGCACTGCGGCAGCAGGTGGTGCTCCTGAAATACAAATCCAATGAGGTGATTGCGAAACGATGCCAGCTCGCGCTCGCAGAGCGCCGCGGGATCCTGGCCGGCGAGCGTGAGTCGTCCGGAGCTGGGAGGCTCGAGCGTGCCCAGCACGTGCAGGAGCGTGCTCTTGCCGCAGCCGCTGGGGCCCAGAATCGCCAGGTTCTGGCCGGCCGACAGCGACAGCGAAACGCCCCGCAGCACCTCCAGCGGCTCGCCGCGGGTGGGAAAGTGCTTGCGGATGTCTTCGACAATCAGATCGGCCATGAAAAAGCGCGCGAGACGCAGTGGGCAAGGTCGGTACGGGTGGGCTGCGCTGCTGATTCCGTTATAGCTGCCGCGGGCGGATGCTGTCAGCCGGACGACTGGCCCTCGCGACTGCCGGCAGCGGCGGAAATGGGCGCTCTTCGACCTGCTAGCGGCGGAATTTGGCGCCGTTACGACCGCTACGACCCGGATTTTCGGCAGAGCTTACCTTTCTTGCTTAACTGCCGCGAGCCGTACGACCGATACTACCGTCACGACCATTGCTCGGGCGGTCCGTGGTGGAGCGCCTGCGCAAGGACTATTCAGGTGGGCCAGGGTAAGCGACCATGTGCATTCGACGCATTTTCTCGTGGCTGCTGGCTGGTGGAGCCGTGATGCTGGCCAGCCAGGCTGTAGGCCAACAGACGCCGCAGAGCTACGACAATCGCTGGGCTTACGGCAATGCACCGTATTCGAACGCGCGCATGGAGAGTCAGCCGCCGCTGATTCCCTTCGGGCCGCACGGTTTCCAGCACAATGCGCAGCCCTTTGCCCCGGCCGACATCAGCGATTATGGCACCGGACCCAAGCCGAAACTGGGCTGGTTCTTTAGCTACGACCGCTTGATTTGGACGCTCTCCAAGCCTTCCACCGAAACGATCGGTAGCGTCGCGGCGCAGACCACGATCATTGTCAACGACCAGCCCGTGTTCATCCAAAACTCATTCACTACCGACTTCCTCAAGTCGGATTGGGCCAACGGCAATCGCTTTGAAATCGGTTACATGGACACCGACGACCACGGCTGGCTGGTGGGCGTGATCGACCACGTGCGCCAGTCGCAGGCTTTCGACCTGGCGGCCGGTCAGATCCTGTTCAACGACCCCAACGGCGTCTTGCGTGGGTTTCTGGACCAGAACGCCGACGGTTTCGACGACGACTTGAACGGAAATAATGTTTTCGGCCGCGATGGTATCGATCTCGGCACGCCGAATCCGACCCCGCCGCCGGATTTCGTGCCGCCGCCGGACGGTATTCCCGACACCCCCGCCCCTGTGGACTTGGGCGACTTGCAGACCTTTCCGCCGCTCTTCGATGCGGTGCTGGTCGGCAGCCGCACGATCGTCAACGGCGTGGAGGTGATGCGCACGTACCGGGCGCCGCGGCTGCACAACGGCGGCAACTTCGAACTGCTCTACGGCGTCCGCTTCCTGCAGATTGACGACTGGTTCGGAATCACCGCCCTGGGCGGCATCATGGACCGTACCAGCATCGAATCGCGCGTGCAAAACAACATCGTCGGCCCGCAGATCGGCGGCCGCTGGTACCTGCAGCGCGGACGCTGGATCGTGTCGGCCGAAGGGCGCTTCATGGCGGGCACCGACTTCGAAAACCTCCGCCAGAAGTCTTTGATCGCCACCAACGCCACGGGCGGCATCGTGGGCGACGGTACCACGCCGATCGGCAACGTGCGCAACGCCCCCTTGAACCTCACGCCTTACGGTGCGCAGAGCACGCAAACCGACTATGAATTCGCGCCGGCCGGCGAAATCCGCTTCCAGGCCGCTTACCAGGTGACGCGAGCGGTCGCACTGAAGATCGGCTACACGGCTTTGTACGTCGACGGCATCACGCGGGCCAGCAATCGCATCAACTACACGCTGCCCGAGTTGGGCATCACCACCGGCGGCAGCAACCAGGACATGTTCATGCAGGGCTTGAACCTGGGCGTGGAAGTCAACCGCTAGCAGCGTGGCGAAGCTCGCCTTGCTGTAGCCGGGGTCTTTGACCCCGGAATATGGTTGGCAGAGTTCGGCGAAACGCTGCGGCGCGCCAACCGGCCTCAGAGAGGCCGGCTGCAGATAAGGCAATTCTGCCGGCGTCGCCCCGACGGGGCGTCAGTCTTGCTTGGCATTGAGACCGCGCAGCTCGTCGAGCTCGCTCGACAGCCGATGCCGGAGAGGGCTTTCGGGGCGCAGTTCGTCGAGCAGGGCCTCGCCTTTGTCCAGGGCGTCCTGGTTGATCTCGCCTTGAAACAGCCGTCGCCAGCTACGCGCCACTTCTTGTTCGGTAAGCACGGAAACCCTCGTCGCTAGAGCCAGTTTTGGTGTAATTGCATTCTATTTGCACGCCCGGATCGTGCAATAGAAGCTGGCAAACTGGACGCGGCGGGACGTGTCTGGCGCTAGCGGCCCCCGGATTCTCCGGCTGGACCACGGAAAAGGCTAGCTGCCAGGCCTGGCGAGGCCGTCGGTCCTTGCCGGCCAGTGCGAGACGGACGGGAGCAACAGGGTGCAATTCTTAGGCGCACCCGGCGATTTAATTGTAAACTACTTTTGGTACACTACGGCTTGGTTGCGCCTGGTCCGATGGTCTCGGCGGCGCTCCAGTCTCCGCGGCGTGGACAGGCGACAGCCGCACTTTTGGGTGACCGGGTAACACAGTCTTTTAGAAAGGGAAAAGCAATCGACCGCAATCAGAGGGTGAACGAGCAGATCAGGATCTCGCCCGTTCGCGTCGTTTCAGCCGAAGGAGAACTGCTAGGCATTCTGAACACCGACGAGGCCTTGGCCAAGGCCCGCGAGGCGGATCTGGATCTCGTCGAAGTCGCGCCGAACGAGCGGCCCCCGGTGTGCCGCATCATGGACTACGGCAAGTTCAAGTATCAGCAGAAGAAGCGCCAGACGAAGGGGCACACGCACCAGAGCAAGATCAAGGAAATCCGCGTTCGACCGAAAACCGGCGAACACGACATCGCCTTCAAGCTCACGCAAGCCCGGCACTTTCTCGAGCACAAGGACAAGGTCATCGTCTCGGTGATCTTCCGCGGCCGCGAGATGGCCCACATCGAAGAAGGCCGCAAGGTCATCGACAACATCGTGCAGCAGTTGCAGGAAGTCGGCAAGCTCGAGCAACCGCCCAGCCATCAGGGCAAGCGCATAGTTTGCACTCTGGCGCCGAAGTAGCCTGCGTCACATCTGAAGTCGTGCAATCGCTGGGAGCTTATTGCTCGTAGCGACGCACACTCTTACGCGAAGCGCGAGTGCTGTTTCTGCGCTTCTCGTCGGATCGGCGCCAAGGCTGGCATGTTCAGCGGGTCGGCAGCCTTTTCACCTGACCCGGTCTGCGCAGCGCTTTCGCGAAAGAGGCTGGCAATCCGTTATTTGCCTAGCTCGCCATTTGGCTGGTGTGCGCCTGCACGTGCTCGGAGCGCACTGCATGGAGGCAGTCCGCTTCCCTGATCGCTACGGCAAGCGAACAATGTGAGCTGTCGCGAGCTAGGCAGCGGCCTTTCGGCTCTGAGGCTCAGACTCGAAGAGAAGCTACACCCGTTCGCAGGTGCTAACCCGCCCGCCGGAGGCTGTCCTTTTTAATTTCGATCGCCCCGAGATCCGCCTACGATTTCCCGCCATTCGCAGTGAATCTGTGAGTGTCAAAACGACTTCGGCACGGAAAAATATTTCCAAAAATTCGACCGCGCGACCGCGCGGTGAGTCGCTCGCCGAAATCGCCCGGAACTCTCGGGAAAACGCGGCCCGCCGGAGCATGACGCTGATAGCAGACGCCTGCGGCGCCTGCCGGCGCCTGCCTCCCAAATCGGCCCCCTGCAAGCGATTCGGACGAATGTTAGGAATTGGTTGACGGACCGGAAAAATGGTGTAAACTTTGACCCCTGTGCCCTTATGTTGTGTTAGCTGCGAGTTAGCGATACAATATCTAGTGATGCGGATCCCAAAAACCGGCCGATTGGGTGGAAAGTAACAGCTTTTCCACCGGGCCTGACGGGATTCGAGTCGCAACGCACGGAGGGCGGATATGTAGTATACTTTTGTATACTACTGTAGGATACCCAGACTATAGAAGGAGCGAGCCCTTTCCAGCACAGTGGGATCCGAAGCTTGGAATTCACGTGACTTGAAGTCGCGGCC